>Ga0315328_10000165_pt1 | contig 27011 bp, 19 predicted proteins | sample M120032315metaG_FD_203462 | JGI IMG/M metagenome (GOLD analysis project Ga0315328, IMG submission 203462) | Ammonia-oxidizing marine archaeal communities from Monterey Bay, California, United States - M1 200m 32315 | ecosystem: Environmental > Aquatic > Marine > Intertidal zone | place: USA... | reverse complement strand
CACGGCTGGTCTTGACACCGGTGACCGTGCCGCCGGCACCTTTGCCGCCGGGGCCCGAGCCGCCTTCGACCATGATGTCCAGAACCTCGGTCTCCTGGAGGATGTGGACGTCGTGGACGTCGGCACCACGGGCGTAGCCCCACACCACAGCGTCATGGCGGACGATGCCGCCGGGTGGATGGTGTAGGGCCCCCAGGATTGGGTAGCGGGTGTCCGGGGAGACATCGAGGCTGGGTGCCTGCTTTTTGACCTCCTGAGCATCGATGACGCTCGAATCAATGCCCTGCAACTTGTTGACCTCGGCGCGCCAATGCATGGTCCGTAGCGCCGAGTCGGTGTGGGCCAGGGTGAGGTGACCCCGCTTGGAGAACATGATGTTCAGGTTGAGGTCCGTGGCCATGGTGTTGTACAGGGCGAGTGACCGGTCGTAGAAGGCCACGCCCTCCGGTGTGAGGTAGTTCGACCGGACGATGGCCGTGTTGCGGCCTGAACCGCCACCACCGATGTAGCCCTTGTCGACCACGGCGACGTTGGTGATGCCATGGTTCTCCGCCAGGTAGTAGGCGGTGGCTAATCCGTGAAGTCCACCACCGATGATGACGACGTCGTATGACGATCGCATTTCCGGTCGGCGCCACATTCGCGGCCAGTCACCCCTGGTCAGGCCATGCTTGATCAGCGCGCCTGCCGAGTACTTAGGGGGTCGCTTCCCCATGGGCTGTATTCCCTTCTTCCTAGATTTCGACCCCACACCACGGAAGCGGGTTGGCCCCGGTGCCGTAGAGCGGCTGGTCGTCGGATTCGTCGCCGGTGGGGATCCGCGTGGACCCGGTGAACCGGTCGGCGAGCATGTTGTGGAACCGGTGCAGCGGTTCCTCGAATCGCGGTGAGAGGCGACCCGGTGTGTAACCGCCTGATGTCAGTCCCCTCTGGCCGCGTTCGACGATGTCTACGTCTTCGTCGTTGACGTCCAGCCAGAATTCGCGCGTGGTAGCGAAATCGGCGTCTGCCACGTGTGGGTTGGACGGTGGCAGCAGCCAGGTGCAGGTCTCACGGGTCAGGCCAGAGGTGAGGGGGTCGAGGCGCATTACGAACACGTGGTTCGGAAGCACGCTGAGGAGGACATTGGGGAACAGAGCGATGAACCGTCCGCTAGCCATGTCGGAGTGGCTCAGGCCCTCCGCGGGGGGCATGACCGACCAGTCGCCACGCTCGTCGTTGGAGATGGGGGTGGTGGTCTGGCCGCAGTACATGCCGACACCTTGGTAGCGGTAGTGGTTCAGTACTCGGGACACCTTTGACAGCTCCGGGTGCACCCAGGGCAGGTGGTAGTACTCCTGGAAGTTCTCGCTGATCAGCTTCCAGTTGGCTTCGATGTCGATCTTCTCTGTTAGGTGCGTACGCCAGTCGCCCAGCCGGTAGCCGGCCAGCCGGTCATCCAGGTCACCGAACCAATCGGCGGCCGGTACGGTCTCGTTTGAGAGGCAAATGACCAAGAGGCACTGCCAGACGTCAACGCGAATCGGGTGGAGGCCGTAGTCGGCTGGATCGAAGCCGTCCACGCCGGCCTCAGCGAACTGCGAGGTGGCCACCAGTGCTCCGTCCCTGTCATAGGACCATCGGTGGTAAGGGCAGCGGATGGTGTTGCCAAGGGTGCAGTCGCCGTCAAGGAGCTGCGTGCCGCGGTGTCGACAGGCGTTCATGAAGGCTCGGAGCTCGCCGGTGGCGTTACGGGTGATGATGACGGACCGTCCAGCCGCCGACCGCACGATGGTGCTGCCCGGTGCGTCCAACTCGTCGTGGAGTCCTACGCACACCCATGACGTAGCAAATACCCGTTCCTGCTCCTGGGCGAAGAATGCCTCGTCGCTGTAACAGTCAGCAGGTAGCGCGTGGGCCTCGAGGACTGGGCGGCGTGTGCCAACCCAGGCTTCCTCGGTAGTCCAGCGGGACTCCGGGACGGCGTTCAGCGTTTCGGTGGGGGTCATGGAGAAGGAGGTAGCCCGCGTCGCGTTGGGCGCACGCGGTACAGCGCTGGAACGGTACGCCTTGTTTCACCCCATGTAAATAAACAGTAATCTCATGGAGTCATGAATCAGATCGCTACCAGAGGCGGTGCAGACCTCGGTGAACTGCCCTCGATCCAGGGCCTCAATACCTTTTCGATCGTGGCCCGCCATGACAGCTTTTCCAGTGCGGCCGACGAGTTGGATATCGGACAGTCCGCGGTCAGTCATGCGATTCGGCAACTGGAGCGATGGTTCGGTTGTGCTCTCTTCGAGCGGGACCACCGAGGGATCCGCCTCACCGCCGAGGGACGGATTCTTGCCGATGGAGTGGGTGCCGGCCTCACGAGGGTCCACCAGGCAGTTCGGGACGTACAGCACCTCCATGACCATGCCACCGAAGTGGTGGCCATTTCGGTGTCCACGGCCACGGCAAGCAACTGGCTCATACCTCGATTGGCGGGCTTCAAGGCGGATCACCCCGAGATCGACGTGCGCTGTGTCACTACCGATTCGGACCGGAATTTCGACACCGGATCGGTGGACCTGTTCGTACCCGTGGGTCGGGCGCGGTGGCCGGGCTGTCAACGGTGGGCGTTGTGCGACGAGACGGTATATCCAGTCTGCAGTCCTGACTATGCCGCGACCGTCGGACCGACTCCGTGGTCGATCGAAACTCTGATGGCAACCGAACTCCTCACCCTCCAGGAGCGCCACCGATCCCGGATGCGCTGGTCGGAGTGGTTCGCCGCCGTCGGTACCGGCGCGCCCGACGGCGCGGGCCGGGGCATCACCAACGACTACACCGTGCTGCTGCACGCCGCTATGGAGGGTCAAGGTGTCGGGCTCGGTTGGCACCATCTGGTGGCCGATTTGGTTACCCAAGGCCGTTTGGTACGACCGGTAAGCGAGGCGGTAACCACCGGAGATCCACTCTGGTTAAACGCCCCGCCCGGACGGTCGCTGGACTCGGCCACCGAGGTCCTAAGGGACTGGTTGCTGGCACACGCCTGATGGGTGGTTGCACAACCTTTGGCGTAACGGCAGGACGAGAACTTCCCGACCTAGGGTGGGCGCCATGTCCGGACTGCACGTCATCGACCATCCCCTGGTCGCCCACAAGCTCACCCGGATGCGTCGGATCGAGACGCCAAGCGATCAGTTCCGGCGTCTCCTGACGGAGATAAGCCTTCTCCTGGCTTATGAGGTGACCAGAGACTTGCCATTGAGGGACGTCCAGATCGCGACCCCGCTGGTCGAGTCCAACCAACCCGAATTGGTCGAGGAGCCGGTGGTCGTCTCCATCCTCCGGGCCGGGAACGGCTTGCTGGACGGGGTTCTGCAGGTGATCCCGTCGGCCTCAGTAGGCCATATTGGCTTGTACCGGGACCACGACACTCTCGAGGCCGTGGAGTACTACTGCAAGCTCCCTCCGCTGGCGGACCGCACAGTCATCGTGGTGGATCCGATGCTGGCTACAGGCAACTCGGCTAGCGCAGCTATGGACCGCGTTAAGGCCGATCAACCCGCCTCCATCCGGTTCTTGTGCCTATTGGCCGCACCCGAGGGGATCGAGGCACTATCCGCCAACCATCCGGACGTAGGAATCTGGACCGCATCGGTGGACGAGTGCCTCAATGAGGTGGGTTACATACTTCCGGGTCTGGGCGACGCCGGTGACCGGATCTTCGGTACGACCTGAGGCCCCACCTGAGCATGGTGGCAGGGGCCGACACAGGATCCTCCGGGTCCTCTTGACGACTGCCCTGGGCGTCTCGGGGGCCCTAGTTGCCGGGTCGGTAGGGACCGCCGGAGTCACCACCCCCGACCAGTCCGAATCCGAGATGGCCAGCAGCGAACCAGGTGTGGTGTACCTGACCTTCGACGACGGTCCCGATGAGCTATTCACGCCGGTCCTCCTCGACCTCCTCGACCGCCACGGTGCCCGAGCTACCTTCTTCCTACTGGGTCGGAACCTGGCCACCCGATGGGGAAACGACGAGGTGCAAGACCTGCTGAATAGGGGCCACGCCGTGGGCAACCACTCCACCCATCACCGGAGGTTGACCGAGCATCACCCTTGGAGCGTGGCCGCAGACCTCGCGGGAGCATCGGTGCTCTTGGCAGATCGGACCGGCTATCGACCCACCTGTTGGCGCGCACCGTACGGCGACCGCAATCTGATGGTCGATGCAGTGGCCGCGTCGCTCGATTTGACTCACGTGGGGTGGACTGCCGACCCTCAGGAGTGGCGACACCCCTGGGTCCCGGTAGTGGTCGACTACCTAACTCGTGAGCGTCACGACGGCTCGATCGTCCTCCTGCACGATCGAAAGTGGCTGTCGCTGCACATCGTCGAGGACCTACTACCGGCAGCTCACGAGGACGGGTGGCGGTTCGAGGCCCTTCCGAGCTGCCGGGTGCCGGGTGAGCGTGAGGCCCGGATGGCTACACGCGCAATCGACACTCCACCGGTAGGTCGGGTGGACCGGGTGGCCGACGTCGACGGACGGCTCGAGGTCCGGGGGTGGGCCTATGACGCAGATGCCCCGGAGGGAGGGTTGTCGATCAGGTTGTCGGTGGGGGAGGGCGGACCAGCCACGGCAGCTGAGACCGGATTCGATCACAGCTTCGACTTCTCTCTCGAGGAGGTCCCGGTAGGCCCCATTTGCTTGTGGGCCACGGATTCCGGGCGACGCCAGGATGCCAATCTGGGGTGTCACCGAGCAGAAATCCCGTCTGCCGGCTGATCACGGCCGTACCCTCCGAACAGTGAGTGGCATCTATCCAGACGGACCTCCGGCCGACGAGGCCGAGGCCGTTTTGGCAGTCCAACGCCAAGTGGCCCGGGTAATGGGGCTAGTTACCCGTCTGGACGTGGGACCCCGCCCCGAGGTACCCCCGGGACCGGCCATCCACGCCGCCAATCATCGGAGCATGGCCGACCTGTTGCTGTCCACCGGCACGTTCAGCCGGTGGGGTTGGCCAATTAGACCGTTGGTAGCTGGGGCCTACTTTGACAAACCAGGACTTGGCGGGCTCCTAAGGCGTCTCCGGTGCATCCCGGTACACGGCACCGAGGCCATTGACAGTGCCGTCGAGGCTCTCGAACGGGGCTGGTCGGTGGCCATCATGCCCGAGGGTCGAATCGTGCCCAAAGAAGAATGGGCACCTACCGGCGTTGGCCGATCGCACCCGGGAATCGGACGGGTAGCCATCCACACCGGTTTGCCGGTGGTGGCCAACGGGGCTAGCGGCACCGAGGTGTTCTGGCCTCGGGGGCGAACGCTTCCGCTTGTACGACCGGGTCGCCGATTCCATTTGGTGTTACGCAGCGAGGTCGTGGGTCCGGTACCCGACGCTAAGTCTCGTGACGCCACCACCCGCATCATGGAGGCGGTAGCTCGGTGTGTCGCCGTCTCTGACCAGATTATTGGCCGGACGGCCTGATCAGGAGGAGTCGGCCACCAAGAGGGCCAGCCGTGTCCGTGACCGTCGATGAGGAGTAGGTAGCGGTGCGCTTGGTCGCCGAGAACCTGCTCCCCTGAGTCACCAGAGTCCGGCAGCCATTCCCCCAGCGAGCGTGGAGCCGAGCTCTCGGGCCGCCATCAGGTGATCGCTAGTCAAATCTCCGGCAGCTACCAGTGGCTCCACCACCGGGCGCCAGGCAAGGCCAGAAGCCAGGGGAACTACGGCGTCAACGGCAGCGGTTCCGCCGCCGCCCGCCTTAACCAGGAGCCCGTAGGGACGGCCCCTGGTGTGATCCAGGCACGGGTAGTAGGTCCGGTCGAAGAAATCCTTCAGGGCCCCAGACATGTAGCCGAAGTTCTCGGGCGTAGCCAGCAAGTAGCCGTCAGCGGTCATGACATCGCCGACAACGGCGTCGCACGCGAGGAGAACCCGGACGTCGACCGTCACGCCGGTCGCCTCCGCTATCTCCGGACTGCGGGCACCCTCCACCGCTTCCTCCACAAGTCGGGTCGTGCTTCCGGAGCCCGAGTGGTAAACGACGAGGATGGTTGGCACAGAGCCCTGCTCAGAAGTGGTGAGGGAAGCCCGAGAAATCCTGGGGGCGCTTCTCCAAGAAGGCGTCACGCCCCTCCTGGGCTTCCTCGGTGCTGTAGGCCAGTCGTGTGGCCTCTCCAGCGAAGACCTGCTGGCCGACCAGACCATCGTCAATGAGGTTGAACGCGAACTTAAGCATTCGTTGTGCCGTGGGGCTCTTGGCATTGATGGACGCGGCCCACTCCAGCGCCACCTCTTCGAGTCGATCGTGGTCGACGACCTCGTTAACGGCACCCATGAGGTGCATGGTTTCTGCGTCGTATTCGCGCCCGAGAAAAAAGATCTCTCTAGCGAACTTCTGGCCCACCTGACGGGCCAGGTAGGCCGAACCAAACCCGCCGTCGAAGCTCGCCACGTCTGCGTCGGTCTGCTTGAACCGCGCCTGCTGACGGCTCGCCAGCGTAAGGTCAGCCACCACGTGGAGGCTGTGACCGCCGCCGGCCGCCCATCCGGGTACTACGGCTATCACCACCTTGGGCATGAAGCGGATCAGGCGCTGTACCTCGAGGATGTGGAGGCGCCCCGTGCGTGCAGGATCTACGGACTCGGCCGTTTCGCCGTCGGCGTAGCGGTAGCCATCCTCGCCGCGGATGCGCTGGTCGCCGCCCGAACAGAAGGCCCAGCCGCCGTCCGACTTTGATGGCCCGTTACCGGTCAGCAATATGGTCCCGACGTCCGAGGTCATCCGGGCGTGGTCAAGGGTCCGGTAGAGCTCATCGACCGTGTGGGGTCGGAAGGCGTTGCGGACCTCCGGCCGGTCGAAGGCCACCCGGACGGTTCCTTGGTCGACTGCACGGTGATAGGTCAGGTCGGTTAGGTCGAAGCCGGGTACCGCCTCCCACTGGTCGGGATCGAAGATCGCCGACACGTCATTCGAATCTCCCGTCGCCATGGCACGGGAGCATACGGCCGTATGCAGCACGGACCGGGACCGGTTCTACGATCGATACGTGGATGTCCGACGAGAGTTGGTGATTGCTGCCTCGGCCGATGAGGTGTGGTCGGTAGTGGCCGCTCCGGAACGTCAGGCCGAGTGGTTCCCCGGCATGGTCTCATCGGTGCTCGAAGAAACCGGTGAGGGGACCTTTCGTACGATTCAGACGGCTTCCGGTGGGTTCATAAGAGAGGAAGTGCTGGGTGTCGACCATGGTGCTCGCCGATTCGAGTACCGGATTGTTGGGCCGTTCCGGATGGAGCACCACCTGGGCCGGATCACGGTGGTACCTGATCCATGCGGAAGTCTTGTGATCTATGAACAGGAGTTGGAACCGAAAGCCTTGACCTACGTTCTCGATGGAGCTGTCGCCGATGCCCTGGATGGTCTTCGGGACCTCGTGGTGAATGGGCGGACGTCCCGTTCTTGGATCGAACCGATGACCGCGACTGGTAGGGAAGAGGGGCCCTGATGGCCAGTCGCATCCTGTTTGTCACAACAGACCAGCAACGCTTTGATGCTCTGGGGTGCAATGGGGGCCGAGTCGCCGCCACCCCGGTGGTCGACGGGCTCGCAGCTTCGGGGGTGCGCTACGAAAGGGCCCACCCGCAGAACGTCGTGTGCATGCCGTCCCGGGCCACCATGCTCACTGGCCAGCACATTCGGAACCACGGCGTCTGGATGAACGGGGTTCCCTTGCCCGCCGATGCTCCTACGGTGGCAGGACTACTAAACGATGCAGGGTGGAGGACTGGGCTGTTCGGCAAGGCGCACTTCGAACCGTTCCTCGATCCGTTCTTGCGCTTTCCCCAGAACCGCATGGGAGTCACCGGAGCGACCAACGAGGAGGGCCGTCCGCACCGCGGCTTCGAGTGTATGGAGTTCGCTGGCCATGGCTCCGGGGGCCTTGTGCACTACGGGGGCTGGATGCGGGAGCACTATCCCGAACACATGGCATCCTTCTACCCGCCGCTAGACGGCACATTGGACGTCAACGCTGACGGAGGTGGGGATACTGGCGCTCCACAGGTCCTTCGCAACTCGGTACCACGCGGCATCTATCACACCGACTGGGTGGCTGACCGTGCGATCGCCTGGCTGGAAGGGTTGTCCGATGATGACGACTGGTTCTGCTGGCTGAGCTTCCCCGACCCCCATCACCCATGGGATCCGCCCGACTCCGAACTCCACCGGGTTCCGTGGCGAGACCTAAACCTGCCCGATGGATACCCGTCGGACCGGGCGGAGCGGGAGGCGGCCCTAGACACCAAGGGCGCCCACTGGCGGCGCTGGTACGACGGCGACCTGGTGACCAATTTCGAGGCACCGGCTCGTTGGGTCCCTGCGACCCTGACCGCGGATCAGGTTCGCGAGGTCGATGCTATGGCCCATATCGAGAACGAACTCATCGACGAGGCCCTGGGTCGACTCCTGTTCACCGTGTCGAACCGAGGGTGGCACGACGACCTCCACGTCATATTCACGACCGACCATGGCGAGTTCCAGGGCGATCACGGGCTTTTGTTCAAGGGTCCATTCCATGTCGACTCCCTAATGCGTCTTCCCCTCGTGTGGCGACCCGCCCCCTCCGCTGGTGTGGCCCCATCGGTAGTGGCCGATCCGGTCGGACTGGTTGACCTGGCTCCTACCTTCTGCCTGATCGCCGGCATTGAAGTACCGGACTGGATGGATGGCGCACCCCTACCCGTTACACCCGAGGAGTCGGCGAGTCGACAGAGGCCCGCTGTCCTTACAGAATGGGACAGCGTCCATCCAGGTGGGTCGGAGGTTCATCTCCAGACAGTGACGCTGGATGGCATGGTTTGCACCCGGTATGAGGCAGGAACCTGCCATGAGGGCGTTGAAGGCGAGATGTGGGACCTGGCCGACGACCCCCTGCAACGCACCAATCTTTGGGACGACCCGGGCCGCCGAACGTTGAGGGACGATCTTGTTGCCGAGTTAGACGCCCTCCTTCCAGAGCGTCCCGCTCATCCGTTGCGAACTGAGGCTCCCGTCTAGATCAGGTTCACGTGTCTTGCCGGAACAGATTGGAAATAGCGGAGCAAGGCACTCGTCAACGGTCTGACAGGTACAGGGGACTATCCCAAGGGCATCGCGCCCCATGGCGACAAAGTCGTCGTACGTGGCAGGTAGCAATGTCGCCACGGCGGTATCGAACCACGGGTTCGAGTTTCGTTTAAAGGCACCGTCCTGTTGTCCGTCGCGAGCGTCGTCTTGATGAGGTCCGAAGCCGGTGATCAGGGCCATGCCGGTAGGCGCCACGTCCAATGTGGTGATCACCAGGTTCGGTCTGTGGCGTCGCAGTGCCACAATCGTCTTCCAGACGTCACCGCTCCAGACGACGGTCGCCCGTTCCCGCGTCGAGGTTGGGGCGTCGATAGGCACGACATCGTGGACCAGAACCACGGTTCCTGAATGGGCATAACGCTCTACAGCTAATACGTCGGCCAGAGCAACTTCGAAATGATGAAGTCCGTCCACAAACGCCAGGTCCACAGGTCCACCAAGGAGTGCCATTACGTCGTGGGAGGCGAAGAATTCCTCGGAGGTACTCGACACGACCTTCCAGTCCGGATGGTCGAGGTCGCCGACCCGTGGCTCTGGATCCACGCCCACCAGACGCGTCGTCGGCCCGCCAAGAGCAAGTGAGTGGCCCTCATTCACCCCGATTTCCAGATAGCGAGCCGGCCGGAGCCGCCGGTGGAGATCAGTCAACAGATGCAAGTAGGTCGGGTAGTCGTCCAGTTTCGAAGGGTGATTTCCGGTCGGGTCGTTCATTGGCTTCGCCGCCACCAAACCCCGGTCCAGTCCACGGGGACGATCTCGTCGGTGATGCCGTATCGCTCTCGGTAGTCAGCCACGGCCCGACGACAGGGCTCAAATGCACCGTGATCGTCCACGATTACGATTCCGCCGACCGACAGCTTCGGGTAGAGATACTCCAGGGCCTCCCATGTCGACTGGTAGAGGTCTCCGTCCAGTCGAAGGAGGGCCAGCCTCCCGATGGGCGCCGTTGGCAGGGTGTCGGCGAACCAACCCTCCAGAAAGCGCACCCTGTCGTCCAGCAGGTCGTAGCGAGCGAAATTCGCCTCGACTACGGACCGAGGCACGGCGAGGGCCTCTACCCCTGAAAGATCAACCCCCTCATCTGCCGGCCACGTCACCCCATCGGGGGGCGGGAGTCCCCGGAACGAGTCCGCGACCCACACCGAGCGCCCCTCATCTCCCCAGGCGGCCAGAGCGCCACGCATGAGAATCGTGGCCCCACCGCGCCATACGCCAGTCTCGATGAGGTCTCCGGGGATATCGTCGTCGAGCACCATGGTCAGACAGTCGACAAGGCTGGCCAGTCTCCGGCGGCCGATCATCGTCTCCGCTGAGGATGGCCAGTCCCGGCCATCGGCCCGGACGGTGGGGTCCACCCCCGGTTCCGCTTCGAGGAACAGGTCTCGACAGAGGCAGCCGGCCAACAGGTCCAGATAGCGGTGACGTAGCTCAGAGGAAGCGTCGGACATGAACCAGTGGGTCAGTCGAGCGCCTCAAGGGCCCCGGTGCAGATCAGGTCCTCCACCCGATCGGGATCCATCCCAAGGTCGTCCACACAGAACCGGCGGGTGTGCTGGCCAATGAGTGGAGCGGGTGAGAGTGCCGGGGCACCCATGCCCGACCCGGTGAAGCAGGGCCCGGCCATCGTGATTGTCCCCAGGCCGTCCTGGTCCACCGTGGCAAGAAAGCCTCGGTCAATCAGATGGGGGTCTTCAAGCTGGTCGATGCAAAACATGACCCGTCCCGCCGGCACGCCCTCTGCCTGACACCGATCCTGGACCTCTGCCCGGTCCAGTGTCATCGTCCATTCGGCCACCAAGGCCTCGATCCGCTCTCGGCCGGCCATGCGATCCTCGACACTGTCGAGAGCAGGATCGCGCGCCCAATCAGGGTCGCCCATGGCCCGTCGGAGTCCGGTCCAGTCCTCGTCGTCTCGAACGCACACCACGACCCACCGCTGCTCACCCGCGCACGGGAAGGTGCCCCACGGCGCCCCATCAGGCGAAGAGTTGCCCCTGGGTCGCACGCTGCCAGGCTCAATGGCCTCGGCAAGAAACTCGTCAGCCAGAGTGGCCATGAGGGCCTCAACCTGGGCCACCTCCACGTGTGCGCCAGTGGCGCCCCGGTCCCGACCGATAACAGCAGCGAGGGCGCCCAGAGCACCGATTCTTCCGGCCAGATGGTCGGGGTGGATGGCGTTGCTCCCCGGTGGACCCTCTCCGTCATCGAAGGCCCACAGCCAGCTCAGCCCACCAGCGGTCTGGAGGGTCGGGCCGTAGCCAGCCCAGTCGGCCTGAAGACCTCGGGAGCCCATCAACTGACTAGACATCATCACGGCGTCCGGGTTCATGCGGTGGACGTCGTCCCAGCCGATCCCCAGTGTCTTCATGGTGCCCGTTGAGTTGTTCTCAATAAGGATGTCGGCCCACCCAACGAGGCGTGTCACCACCTCATGGGCATCCGCGTGTTTAAGGTCCAAACCCAAGCACCTCTTAGTCCGGCTGGAGGAGGCGAACGGGGCACTCATCTTTCCGCCGAGAATGATTCGGATGAAGTCGGGATAGGCGTGGCTCTCGACTTTGACGACGTCGGCGCCGTACTCGGCCAGCATCCGACCGCACTCGACTCCCACGCCGCCGTGCCCAAAGTCGGCGACACGTAGGCCCCTCAGCGGTAGGTCATCAGCCGGACCCAACGGCGAGGTGAAGGTGAAGGCGGCACCGTTAAAGACGGCCTCGTGCTCACCGACCTCGGGGGCACGATCGCGGTGTCCGACCCGGACACCGTCTATCTCTATTGGACCCGATACGACAGGCGCTACCAGCTCGGGGGTCACCTCGGCACTGACGAACGTCCCCCGAGAGGCGTAGTGCTCGTCAACGAGAATGTTGGCCGGGGATAGCAGGGGAGTGGCCACCACGCCACGGCGCTGGGCCTCTCGACAGCCCTCGATCATGGGCAGGGAAGCCCAGTGCTCGGCGTAGAGCGGATTGATCACATCGGAATTCATGAGCCGGTTGACGTAGTCGGCCCAGTAATCGTCAGCAAACGCCTCCGGAGACCCCATCCATTCCCACAGGGCCCGCCACTGTCCGGGAGCCATGATCACGCACCGGACCTTTCCGTCTAAACAGTCAAAAGTCGGGTACATGGGGCTGTCTCCCGAGCGAACGGTGGGCGGAACCGATCCTCGCCTGAGCGAGTCGCTCGCCCCGGCCAGACCCCAAGTGTTCATTTGGGCGACGGCCTCCAGGGCGGAAACATCCAAGTGCTGGCCACCTGCGCCCCGTGCACGGTGGACTAAGGCCACTAGCACCGCATAGGCGCCCACGATCCCCACGGCATCGCTGGCTATGGCTCCCGGCAGCAGTAGTGGTGGCTTGTGCGGCACCCCGCTGAGGGCCTGCCATCCGGAGAGGGCGAAGATCACGTCGTCGGTAGCGACCAGATCACGATCGGGGCCGGTCTGACCGAAGGCGGTGAGGGAAGCCACTATTAGTGACGGGTTAGCCGCTAGAAGCACGTTGGGCCCGATCCCGAGCTCATCTAGCGCTCCCGGAGTCGAGGACTCGACCACCACGTCGGCCTCGACGACCAACTCCAAGAACCGCTCCCGGTCAGCACCTCCGGCTGGATCTGCCAAGTTCAAGACTGCCGAACGCTTGCCTGCGTTTCGTACAGCGAAGTGGAGCGACCTCCCATCAGGGCCGAAGGGTGCGCGACGGCGGGAGGCCACGCCATTCGGAGGCTCAATTCTGAGGACGTTGGCGCCGAGGTCGGCGAGCATTCGACCACAGAGGTCACCGCTATCGTCAGTTAGGTCGAGCACCCGCAGGTCGACCAACGGACGAGCGGTGGAGGCCATCCGAAATGGTCTACCACTCGCCCCCGGTTGTGACGGAACCAGCGGTCGTCTCGGATGTTCCGGCGCACTCATCGGCCTGGAGCCCACAGGTACTCTCTCGGTGGGCCGATCCCCGACTTCTAACTTGCATCTGAGACTCCGCACCCCCTTCGTGTCGCCCTTGCGGCGACGAGCAGTGGTGGCCGTTGGCGTGTTGATGGCAGGGAGTCTTCTCGCCGTCCCTGCCAGTGCCGTCAAGGAGACGGATTCCATACGGGATGCCAGAGACCAACGCGAGGTGGCCAAAGGTCAGGCTGCGGAGGCCGCCGAAGCCCTTGTACTGGTAGAGGCCGCCGACGACGAGGTATCGAGCGCTCTTCATGCTCTCGACGATGCAGTGGCCCTCCAGGAGGCCAAGATCTTGGCGGCCCGTCAGGCCATCGAAGCCGCCGAGGCCGAGGCGACCCTTCGGTGGGTCCAAGCTGACGAGATCACCGCCGAGGTGGCCGCTCTGCGGCGACGGATCCAAGAACTGGCCGTTGACGTGTACATCGGACGAATTCGACCAGGGAGTCTTCTGGAATCAGCCGACCTCACAGCCGGAGTGCGCCGGGCCGCCATCCTTGATGCCGTCACCGGCGACCGTGGTGACTTGGTCGACCGACTCCGAGCCATGGAGTCCGACCTCGAGGACGTTGCTCTCTCGGCCGACGACGCCATCGCCGACGCCCAGGCTCGCCAGCGGGAACTCGAATCGTCGATCCGCGTCTTGGATCGTCGGATCGCGGCCAAGGAGGACGTCAAGGGTGAACTCCAGGAGCGGATCGCCGCCTATGAAGACGAAATCAGGAGCTTTGAGCGGCAGGAGTACCTGATGGCCATCCTCATTGACAACCTCATTGCCGAGGAACTCAGGAAGTCGGCGGCCGACCTAACCAAGGAGTCAGGGCAAGGTTTCATCATGCCAATGGAGGGCCCACTGACCTCGCCTTTCGGACCCCGGAAGCACCCCATCTTCGGCACGACCCGTCAGCACAACGGCGTTGACTTCGGCTGTGTGAGGGGTCAGCCCGTCTGGGCTGCCAAAGCAGGAAAGGTGATCTTTGCTGGCCTAAAGAGCGGTTACGGCAACGTGGTTCTCATAGAACACGAGGGGCCCGTGATCACGTTGTACGCCCACCAGCAGGAGCTCCTCGTGTCGGCTGGCTACCAGATCGAGAAGGGCGAACCACTGGGTAAGTGTGGATCAACAGGCTGGTCCACCGGCCCGCACCTTCACTTCGAGGTTCGGACAGGAGGGGAGCCAGTGGATCCGCTGATCGTTCTCCCCGGTTGACCCGCCTCCTTCCAAAACTGGCGGAGGGGCCCCGGTAGGGCCCCTCCGGCTCAATTCGTGGTGTATCGAGTTAGCCGACGAACGCCGAGGCGAATACCAGTGAAACGATTGTCATCACCTTGATCAGGATGTTCATGGCCGGGCCGGAGGTGTCCTTGAACGGGTCGCCCACAGTGTCACCGACCACGGCCGCCTTGTGGTTGTCCGAGCCCTTACCACCGTGGGCGCCGCTCTCGATGTACTTCTTGGCGTTGTCCCACGCGCCACCGGCGTTGGCCATGAAGATGGCCAGACAGAAGCCGGACACGAGAGCTCCGGCAAGGAAACCACCGAGGGTGTCGATGCTGATGAAGCCGAGAACGAGGGGAACCACTACTGCGAGGGCTCCGGGGATGACCATTTCCTTGAGTGAAGCAGCTGTTGAGATGGCTACGCAGCGCGCCGAGTCTGGGTTGACGCCCGGCTCACCTTCTCGAAGGCCGGGTATCTCGCGGAACTGTCGGCGAACCTCTTCAATCATCTCCTGCGCGGCACGGCCTACGGCATCGATAGTGAGCGCTGCGAACAAGAACGGCAGCATGGCACCTAGAAACAGGCCGATGAAGACCTCCACCTGACCGATATCGAGGCTAAGAGATCCACCTGCCTGGGCGACGGCGAACTCGAAGCTCTTGAAGAGGGCCAGGGCGGTCAGGGCAGCCGAACCGACGGCGAACCCTTTCGCTACAGCGGCCGTGGTGTTACCGAGCGAATCCAGAGCATCGGTGACCTCACGGACACTGGGGTCCAATTCGGCCATCTCGGCAATCCCACCGGCGTTATCGGCAATCGGACCGTAGGCGTCGACCGAGACGACCACACCGGTGGTGGCCAGCATGCCGATGGCGGCTACGGCAATGCCATAGATACCACCGTCGAGGTTCCCGATGGAGTCGAAAGCCATCTCGCCACCCCAATAGGCCACCGCCACGCCGACGGCCAGCAGGGCCACGGACGCGGCGACCGACACCATGCCAGCCGAGATTCCCCCGAGAATGGTGGTGGCCGGCCCGGTCTCGGTTTGCCCGGCGATCTTCTTAACCGGTCCGAAGTGTTCCGAGGTGTAGTACTCGGCTGTCTTGCCGAGCGCCCAGCCGACGAGCAGGCCACCGATGACGGCGATGGCCAGACCCATTGGCGAGTCGAACTGGTCGTTGTCCCCAAACAACCAGAAGGCAATGGCTACGGTGGCCAACACGGTGAGAGCCATGGCGACGTTGGTCCCCATGTGTAGGGCCTTAGACAATGCCTTCGAGTCGGTTGATGTCCCGCCCTTCACCAGGAACGAACCGATGATCGATGCAACCATGCCTGCCAGGGCAATTGCCATCGGAAACGAAAGCAGGGAAATGTTGGTCACCGCACTGGCCTGTTCTGCGCCCAAACCAAGGGCAAAGGCCACTAGCGAGATGGGAGCCAGAATCGAACCGGCGTAACTCTCGAAGAGGTCGGCACCCATGCCAGCCACGTCGCCCACGTTGTCGCCCACGTTGTCGGCGATAGTGGCCGGGTTCCGGGGGTCGTCCTCCGGGATACCCGCCTCTACTTTGCCTACCAAGTCTGCTCCGACGTCGGCGGCCTTGGTGTAGATGCCACCACCTACGCGTGAGAACAGGGCGATGGACGACGCTCCCAATCCGTAGGCGGTCACGACTTCAAAAGCATCGTCAACCTCAAGGCCCAGAACGAACACCACGTAGACCGCCATGAGGCCAAGGAGGGCCAGACCGGCCACCGAGAAACCCATAACGGCGCCACCGCGAAAAGCGATGGGAAGAGCCTTCCCGGGACCGGACTTGGCGGCCTCGGTGGTGCGGGCGTTGGCCATGGTGGCCACAGTCATGCCGATGTAACCGGCAAGTGCCGACAGCACTGCACCGATGACGTAGGTAATCGCGGCTGCCGGAGCAATCAGGACACCGATGAGAATCGCCATGACGACCACGAAGACAGACACCCAGCTGTATTCCTTCTTGAGGAAAGCGCGTGCGCCCATCTGGATTTCGGTCATCAGGAAGACCATGCGGTCATCGCCGGGAGAGGCGGCCTTCACGTTATTGAAGAAGAATCCGGCGAGTACAAGGCCGAGGATGGCCGACGCTCCTGCCAGATAGGGGATGGCGTCCAAGGAAGGGTCTCCTGATGAGTGGAACGGATCTTGACCCGCCCGTGTTCGTCGGGGCGGGTGGGCTCCCGTCGAATGCCTGGAAGGGCGAGGTCATCCGGGGCCGCAGGCACTCTAGTGAGAACAGCCCTCGGGTCCGACGATCAGGAGCCTGAATATTGGTGTTCACCACGCGTTAAGGGTGTCGAGGCCGGTCCGATTGATTGGTTCTCGGGCCCTCCAGAGAACGAGGAACTGGCGATGGGCCGCCGACTGGACCACCATGCCGGGATGGCGATTCAGGATATGGGGATTCTCCGCAGCGAGATGCTGGCTCAGCGCCAGGCATTGAGCCCCGGGGTGGTGACCCGACACTCGACAACGGTGGTCCAGCGGATCCGGTCTTTGCCCGAGGTCGCTGGCTTGACCGATGGAGCGGTCGTGGGGGCGTACCTGGGGGTACGGGGGGAGATCGATCCCTCGTCCCTCATGACGGACCCATCGCTACGAGTTGCCCTACCGGTGACCACTCCCGGTCAACCTTTACGTTTCGTGGTGCCTAACGGCACGCTGGTCGACGGGCCCTTCGGAATCCGGCAACCTGACAGGGGAGACGAGGTCGACCCCATGGACCTTGCCCTCGTGCTGGTACCTCTGGTGGCTGCCGACCGACGCGGTAACCGCGTGGGCCACGGGGCCGGCTTCTACGACAGGACCTTCGCCGCGACCGACCGCACCCAAGAGGCAAGGGATCGGAAAGTTCAGCCGGTGTTGATCGGTTTGTGCCATCACCTGCAGTTGGTGGAGGAACTAGATCCCCATCCTTGGGACGTTCCTCTAGACCTTCTAGTCACAGAGGTCGGTCTGATCCGTCCCTGACCCTGCCTCACAGTGCAGGGGGGCATGACACCCCCCGGCCCTTCCGGTGGGCGATGATCATGTCGTGCGCATCATCGTGGTCGGTGCCGGCGAGGTCGGCACCTATATAGCCGACCGTCTCAGTAAGCAGGAACACGACGTAACGATCATTGAGGTCGATGGCGATCGGGGCCGCGAGATCCAGGGCCTCCTGGATGTTGAAATCATCCATGGCAGTGGGACCGATCCCGACGTGTTGGATCAGGCCCGGGTGGGGAAAGCGGGCCTCCTTGTAGCGGTGACCAAACGCGACGAGGTGAACATCCTCTGCGCTCTCATGGCCCGCAAGAAAGGCATAACCAAGACCATCGTCCGGGTGGAATCACGATCATTGCGACAGGCTCAGGCCACAGCGCTCTTCGAAGGCGTCGAGGACCACCTGGTGATCGACCCCGACGACGAAGTCGCACAGGCCGTTCGCCGACTTATCCGGTTCACTGGGGTCCTTGAGTTCGACGAGATGGCAGGTGGGGAGGTCATAGTCCTTACGGCACGTCTGCCGGGTCACGCTCCGTTGGTGGGAAAATCGCTTCGGGATCTGGGGCGCGAACTGGAGCCAGATTGGGGGTTTATCGTCGGCTCCATTACCCGCCGGGAAGCTGGCGAGGACCACGAACATACAGTGATCCCGCGCGGCGACTGGACACTGCGTGAGGGCGACCTGCTTACCGTGGTCTGCAAGCGGGAGAACCTCGATGACGTAACAAGCCGGATGGGTATGGAGAGTCAGCGTTCCGACCGGGTACTCCTCCTCGGTGGCGGTCGTACGGCAGAGATCTTGGCCGGTTCGCTCCTGGCGCAGGGCCAGTCAGTCGGTCTGATCGAACGAGACGAGGCCAGGGCTCGAGAATTGGCCAGGAACCTGAAGCGTGCGCTGGTCTATCACGGTGATATCACCGACGCCCTCCTGCTCGACGAAGCCGAAGTGGCCCGGCAGGACGTGGTGGTTGCCATGACCGGTGAGGACCACGCAAACGTACTGGCCTGCCTCTATGCGAAGGCGGCCGGTGAATCTGAAAATGGGGGTGCCGGAGGTTCAGGTCCGGAGACAATCGCTGTGGTCCATCGACTCCAGCTGCTGGACCTCCTCGAAGCACACAAGGTAGACGCCACTATCAGCCCCCGAACGGCGACGGCCAACAGCGTGCTCCGCTTCGTCCGCGGCGAGGGTGACACGGTCGCCGCCGTCGCCACGTCACTGCACGGTGACGCCGAGGTGCTTGAGTTCGCCGTGACCCCGGGTTGCCCATGTGATGGCAAGACGATCTCCGCACTGGGCCTCCATGAGGACGTCCTGATGGGAGCAATCGTCCGAGATGGCAAGGCCCAGATCGCCCGGGGCCGGAGCACGCTGCGCTCCCGTGACCATGTGATCGCCGTGGTGCGGCCCGGGCAAGCCCCCCACCTTTCCTCGCTGTTCGGCTAGGCCGACGAAACTGATGAGCCGCCCGGTGGGGTCCGGCGAACGATTCTGGGTCCGCCGCGGCGCTCTCTGGTCGTCGTGGGCAACAGCAACCGTCTGGGCCGTCTCGGCGGGCCTCGGTGCGGCAGGCCTTCTGGCGATGGCGGCCGGATTGGTCGACCTGTTAGGTGACGGTGACGACACCGCAGCATTACTGGTGATCGGTGGCTCGGCAGCGTTACTCGCCTCGGTTCTGAGCGTATGGGTCCGACCGGCGCTCCGGGTACGGCCCGCGGACGCCCTCTGTGCAATCACCGGTTGCTTGATCGTTTTCATCGTGGCGGTGGCCGGGATTCTGGTGGTCACCGACTCCTCGACCACCTTGGCCGATGCGTTCTTCCGGGCGGCCACGCTCGGAACTACCACGGCCTTGGAGGTGCACCCGGTCGACGCGACCGACTATGCAGCCCGCTTCCTCGTGGGAGGTACTCAGTGGCTGGGAGGTATCGGTGCCCTCCTAGTTGCTGTCGCTGTACTCCCGTTCTTCGGCGCCGGCCGGGAGTTCGCCGATCGGTCGCGTCGGGGAGGACGTCGACCTATGGCCCCGGACCCCTCCTCAGCGGTCCGCAACCTCCTCATCGTTCACGGCCTCGCCACGGCTGTGACACTTCTGGGGTTCTTGGTCGTGGGAATGGATCCATTCGACGCCGTGGTGCTGGCTATGGCCACCGCGTCCACCGGTGGAGTCTTCAGCGGTGGTGACCTTGAGTCCGCCGCCGTGCAGTGGGTGGCGATAGCAGGCATGGCCATCGCCGGGACCAGTCTCGTGGTCCTATGGCGGTTAGGTGTGGGACGTTCCAGAAACCTCCTACGGTCCACCGAGTTGCAGACGTACCTAGGCCTTCTGGTGGTGGCACCTGCCGCATTTCTCTTGTGGACCGACGGGTCTGGGGTTGAGGGGATCCGGCGTGCCGTTTTCACCGTAACGGCGTCTGTGACCACCACCGGCTTCCCTGTGAATCCAGGTGGTACTTGGGCTCCCGCTGCGCCAGTCCTCCTTCTCGGCCTGGTGTCCATCGGGCCAATGACAAGCTCAACCGGCGGGGGATTCCAGATCCTCCGCCATCGGATTCTGGCCAGAGTGGCCGTGAGGGAACTTCTCCGCCAGCTACACCCCAGTGCAATCATCACAGCCCGACTAGGAGGTCGGGTCGCTGCCGAGGAGACTTTGGCCCGGGTAGTGGTGACGCAATTCCTGTTCGTCAGCGTGCTGTTCGGGACAGCGGTAGTGGTGGCCACCGCCGGCCTCGACATGGCTACCGCTTTGGCCGCAGCGGTGCATGCCATTTCGACCGCCGGTCCGGTCCGGGCACTGGACGGAAGTCTGGTGGACGTCGGGGCGTGGCCGACCACCGTGCGTCTCGCCCTTGTCCCGGCAATGGTGGTTGGGCGACTGTCCGTCTACCCGGCCATCGTCGCCCTCGGGGCAGGGACGACTCTCATCCGCGACCGGGTTCGCCTGAGGCGACGCATTATGGCGGCCAGCGGACGACGTAGTACAGCCAGTTCGGCGAACGGGGCCGATCGATGAATCCGTTGAACGGCCTGCCGTTTGAGGATCGCTGGACAAGCACCACGGCCAGCGTTGGCGGAATGGCGCTGCTCTTTGTCTCCCTGGGTATGGGAGCGGCCGCCGTGGTCGCCGTGGTTGACGGCGTAGATGCTCCAGCGCTGGCAATCGCCACCTGTGTCACCGCCCTTATTGGTGCGGTGTTGTTCCACGTTGCCACACCCGGATCCCGGGACGTGGCGACCATCTTCAGCGCGGTGGGAACCACCTGGGTGGCAGCATCTGTCCTTGGTGCGCTGCCGTACCTCCTAGCCGGCACGTTCGCGGTTGCCGGACGACCCTGGACGGTTGTCCTGGCGGATGCCCTATTCGAATCCGTGTCCGGCTTCTCATGTACCGGTTCAACCGTGTTCGGAGCGCACAATCCGATCGAATCTCACGGGGCGGGTGTCCTCATTTACCGCCAGCTCACCCAATGGGCCGGAGGCATGGGCATCGTTGTTTTGGTGGTGATGGTTCTGCCATCCCTCCGGTCTAGTGGTCTGGGCCTGATCGATGCCGAGGCACCCGGAGTGGGGGTTGACCGCGTGACCCCGCGGATCTCATCCACCGCTCTGCGCTTCTGGAGCATCTATGCCGGGTTCACCGTGATTGTGGCAATTGGACTGTTGGGTGCTGGCATGGGGCCATTCGACTCCGCGGCACATGCCCTCAGCACAGCCTCCACCGGTGGATTCTCGACCCGAAACGCCTCCATCGGACATTGGGACAGTCTGGCGATTGAGTTGGTCCTCGTCATGGCCATGCTCGTGGGCGGGTCCAGCTTCGCCCTTCATAGCCAACTAGTCAGGACCCGGAGATTCCGCCATCACCGGGACCCCGAGTTCCGTGGCTATCTGGCCATGATCGGTGTTGGGATCCTCCTAGTCACTCTCCTTCTCGTCGATGACGGGATGGGCCTGGGTCGGTCGGTCCGTACCGCCCTGTTCAACGTGGTCACCCTCGGCACCAGTAGTGGATTTGGAAATGCCACCGGACAGGGGAGTCCAGGAGACTTCACTTCGTGGGGCTCGGGGCCACAGCTGATCCTTCTGTTCTTTCTGGTGTTCGGTGGATGCACCGGTTCAACGGCCGGTGGAGTGAAGGTCATGCGACTCCGCGTTGGCCTCTCACACGCCTACCGGACCCTGCGCTCCTTTAGGCGGCCCCGGGCCGTACTCCTCGTTCGGCAGGGCCGATCCACGGTCTCCGACACGCTGGTCGAGCGCATCGCCGGCTTCATGGTTGTTTACGGGCTGCTGGCCGTGGGTGGAACCATGCTGATCGCAGCATTGGGCACCGACTTGGTGTCCGCCATGAGTGGGGTCATCGGTTCACTGGGCAATATGGGTCCGGCGCTAGGGGAGGCCGGTCCGACGGCGTCGTACACCGATGCCTACTCCACCCCAGCTCGCATGGTGTTGGCCGTCCTGATGCTGGTCGGTCGGCTCGAGATATTCCCCATGCTGCTCATGCTGGTGGCCCCCTACCGGGTATTTGACGGGTTCACCCGAGGGATGCGTATCCGGCTCCGAAGACGACTCCGCCCATAGAGGCGGATCAGCCGGCGAGGACTGCGCTCAACAGGCACCCGAGCATCGCCGGGTCTTTGCTCCCGCAGAACTCCCGTGCACTGTGCATGGCCAACTGTGCAACGCCCAGGTCTACTGTGCGCAAGCCCATGCCAGACGCGGCGGCAGGTCCAATGGTGGTGCCACACGGCATATCCGAACGACTCACGAATGACTGGAGCGGCACGCCGGCTTGCTCACCCAGTTGGCGGACCTCTGCTGCCCCTGGCGCATCAGTGGCGTAACGCACCTTGGAGTTGAACTTCAGCACCGGTCCTCCGTTAAGCAGGACTGGGTGGTTGTCGTCGTGGCGGTCGCTGTAATTGGGGTGGGTACCATGGGTCCCGTCAACGGAGAGAACTAGGGCACCATCGGTGCGGCGTTCCTCCAGGTTGACGAAGTGACGCAACGTGCGCTTCAGGAGGGGGCCGGCGGCTCCTGTGGCCGAGACGCTTCCCACCTCCTCATGGTCGAACAGGGCCAAGACCGGCACAGCTTGACCCGCATCCGGACCGAAACCCTGCCCGGCGACGGCGATCAGTGCTTCAGTGGCGGCATGGCAGGACAGTAAATCATCCAGCCGTGGGGCGCTCACGAACTCGTCGTGCGGGCCTGAGAGGCAAGAGGGCACTACGTCATGAAACATGGCGTCGAAAGCCAGCACATCGGTCGGGTCGACGTCAAGCATGGCGGCCAGGGTCGACACGAACGCGCCCGGCTCAACCATTCCAGAGCCCACTACGGGCGACAGGTGCGTTTGGGGACTCAACACCAGGCCCTTCGCGGTCACCTCGCGGTCCAGATGGATCGCCAGCTGTGGAATCCGGGCCACCGGTCGGTCCTCACGGACCAGACGTTCAACACGTCCGTCACCATCTCGTACAACCACTCGGCCGGAGATCCCGAGATCGCGGTCCAGCCAGGAGTTCAAAATGGCGCCACCGTATACCTCTACACCTACCTGGCGAAGGCCGAGTACCCCATGGTCCGGAAGGGGCTTGACTCTCAGATTCGGGCTATCGGTATGGGCTCCGATGATTCGGAGTGGAGCGTCGGCGCCCCGGTCGGCATCTACCCAGGCAATTAGTGCGCCACCCGAGCGGAGATACCACCGTCCGGGTGTCGGGGGGGCGTCGTCGGGCGATATGCCGGCGAAACCGGCCCCCTCAAGCCGTCGGACCGATTCGTCGACGGCGTGGAACGGGCTAGGGGAGGCGTCGACATAGCGGCAGAGGTCACGCGCCCAATCGTCGGCGGTTGAGGGCATCCCGCTATTCTGGTGTCTCTAGGGACCAGGCGTTGTGCCCGGCGACGGGCGGTCCACCGCGATAGTCGCTCCGACCGACGATGTTCCGGGCGATCTCCCCGGGCGGTTTTGCCGCCACGTCAAGGAGACGATCTCGAACGTGATGCACCCTCGGAAGACTGAAGCGCTCAATCGGGACCTCCCGGGCCCCCAGGGTCTCTACGACCCCCGGTTTGAGCATGACTCCTGTGGCGTCAACTTCGTTTGCCACCTAAGGGGCGAGGCCAGCCATCGAATTGTCCAATTAGGCCTCGGCGCCCTCTGTCGAATGCAGCATCGCGGAGCCTTGGGTGCCGAGGTGGACACCGGTGACGGAGCTGGCCTCCTGATCCAAGTGCCGGATGCTTTTTACCGCTCGGTGGTGGAGTTCGAACTTCCGGACGCGGGCTCGTACGCCACCGGTATCGCCTTCCTGCCCAAGGTCCCTGGCCTGGCTGAGCAGGCCATAGCGCTCGTGGAAGAGACCGCTACCTCTGAGGGCCTGGAAATACTCGGGTGGCGGGACCTGCCGGTAGATGACTCGATGATCGGAAATGCCGCGAGGGCCTCTGAACCGGCCTTCCACCAGGTATTCCTAGCGGGCGTCAAGGCAGCTGACGGCACCCGTCCTGCCGGGATTGACCTCGATCGGCTGACCTACGTCCTCCGGAAGCGTACCGAGCATGAGATTTCATTGCTGGACGACGATGGAGACACCCATGGCGTCTACTTCCCCTCCCTGTCGTCCCGGACGATCGTTTACAAGGGGATGTTGACCACCACACAACTGGCGGAGTTCTTTCTCGACCTAACCGACGAACGAGTCGAGAGCGCTCTGGCGTTGGTGCATTCGCGATTTTCGACCAACACCTTCCCGTCGTGGCCGTTGGCCCACCCCTACCGGTATGTCGCCCACAACGGCGAGATCAACACTGTGCAGGGGAACCGGAACTGGATGCGGGCCCGCGAGGCCCTGATGGCCACCGATGTCATCCCCGGCGACCTGAACCGACTTTTTCCGATCTGCACCCCGGGGGCCAGTGACAGCGCCGGCTTCGACGAGGCCCTTGAGCTCTTAGCCATGGGCGGCTACTCGCTGCCTGAGGCCATCCTGATGATGATCCCGGAGCCATGGGAGAACCACGGCGAGATGTCAGACGAGCGGAGGGCCTTCTACCAGTACCACGCATCCCTGATGGAGCCCTGGGACGGTCCGGCCTCCATTGCCTTTACCGACGGCACTGTGATGGGCGCCGTTCTAGACCGCAATGGCCTACGCCCCAGTCGCTACTGGGTGACGGCTGACGATCTGGTGGTGATGGCCAGCGAGGTCGGGGTGGTGGAGGTGCCCACGTCAGAGGTGGTCGAAAAGGGCCGCCTCCAACCCGGCCGAATGTTTCTCATCGACACTGCCCAGGGTCGGATTATCCGGGATGACGAGATCAAGGATGGCATGGTTTCAGGTCGCCCGTACCGGGAATGGTTGGAGCAAAACCTCGTGCACCTGGACGATCTTCCGGTGTGCGACTTGACCACGATCGACGAGAGCACTCTTGTAGAGCACCAGCAGGTCTACGGCTACACCCATGAGGCCCTCAAGGTCATCTTGGCGCCTATGGCCCGTGACGGTAAAGGGCCCATAGGGTCGATGGGGACCGACACTCCGTTAGCCGTCTTGTCGAATCAGGCTCGCCCGCTATACGACTACTTTCAGCAGCTCTTCGCCCAGGTCACCAACCCTCCGCTGGACGCCATGCGCGAGGAGCTGATCACGGCGCTAGGCACCACAGTCGGCGCCGAGGGGAACCTTCTGGCCCCCGGACCAGAGAGTTGCCGCCAGATCTATCTACCCCATCCAGTTCTCACCGAGGGGCAAATGGCGTCGATTATCGGACTTGGGGACGACTCCACAAGCGCCGAGCCGAGCAGATTCTCCGTCCGCGTACTGGATGGCCGGTACGAAGTGGCCCGAGGGGCCAGAGGTCTCAGCGAGGCACTCGACCGGCTCCGTTCAGAGGCCTCTGCTGCCATCGCCGACGAGATCACGATACTGGTGCTATCTGATCGAGGCCCGACACCTTTAATGGCGCCTATTCCGTCGCTGCTGGCCACCGGAGCGGTGCACCACCACCTCATCCGTGAGAAGACACGAACCAGGGTTGGTCTCCTGGTCGAGAGCGGGGACGCCCGCGAAGTGCACCACGTTGGCCTGCTTCTGGGGTACGGAGCTTCGGCGGTTTGTCCCTATCTCGCCTTCGCATCGGTTGATGCGATGGTGACCGAGGGCATCCACGGCCTTTCGCCGGAGTTGACAGCCGAGGGGTCTCGCCGGAACCTCATCAAGGCCTGCGATCAGGGTTTGCTCAAGATCATGTCCAAGATGGGCATCTCCACCGTGGCGTCCTACACCGGCGCCCAGATCTTCGAGGCCATTGGGCTGGGTGATGAGGTGATCGGGGACTGCTTCGTCGGTACGGTCAGTCGGCTTGGCGGCGTCGGCTACGACGTCCTTGCTGACGAGGTTGCGGCACGTCATGCCCTCGCCTTTCCCGCCAATCCCGAGGAGCGGGCCCACCGCACGTTGGAGGTTGGCGGCGAGTACCAGTGGCGCCGTGAGGGCGAGTACCACCTGTTCAATCCCGAGACCGTCTTCAAACTCCAACACGCCACCCGAGAGGGTCGCTACGAAGTCTTCAAGGAGTACACGAAACTCATTGACGACCAGTCCGAACGGCTGGCCACCCTGCGGGGTCTATTCCGTTTTCGAGACGACCTCCGGCCGGCCGTCCCCATTTCGGAGGTCGAACCAGTCAGCGAGATCGTCAAGAGGTTCTCCACCGGCGCTATGTCCTACGGGTCGATCAGTGCCGAGGCCCACGAGACCCTCGCCATCGCCATGAACCGCATCGGTGGGAAGTCCAACACTGGAGAGGGGGGTGAGGATCCTGACCGGTTCACCCCAGATCTCAATGGTGACCTGCGTCGGTCGGCTATCAAGCAGGTGGCCTCGGGTCGATTTGGCGTGACCAGCGAATACCTCGTGAACGCCGACGACCTCCAGATCAAGATGGCTCAGGGCGCCAAGCCGGGCGAGGGTGGGCAGTTACCCGGTCACAAGGTGTACCCCTGGATCGCCCGGACACGGCACTCCACTCCCGGCGTTGGACTTATCTCGCCACCACCCCACCACGACATCTACTCCATCGAGGACCTGGCCCAGCTCATCTACGACCTCAAGAACGCCAACCCGGTCAGTCGGGTCCATGTGAAGTTGGTCGCCGAGGTTGGGGTGGGCACGGTGGCAGCCGGCGTATCCAAGGCCCACGCCGATGTAGTGCTCATCTCGGGCCACGATGGGGGAACGGGAGCCTCACCCCTCACGTCCATCAAGCACGCCGGAGCGCCTTGGGAACTCGGGTTAGCCGAAACCCAGCAGACGCTGCTTCTGAACGATTTGCGCGACCGCATCGTGGTGCAGGTTGACGGGCAACTGAAGACCGGGCGGGACGTTGTCATAGCCGCACTACTAGGTGGCGACGAATTCGGCTTTGCCACGGCGCCCCTGGTGGTGTCGGGGTGCGTGATGATGCGGGTCTGCCACCTTGATACCTGCCCTGTGGGAGTCGCCACCCAGAACCCGGAACTGCGGAAGAAGTTCAACGGTCGTCCCGAATTCGTCGTGAACTTCTTCGAGTACATCGCCGAGGAAGTGCGCGAGATTCTCGCCCAGTTGGGTTTCCGGACTCTGGCAGAGGCCATCGGTCAGGCCGAGTGCCTCGACGCGCTCGATGCCGTCGAACACTGGAAAGCCGAGGGCCTGGACCTGAG
>Ga0315328_10000164_pt1 | contig 27123 bp, 29 predicted proteins | sample M120032315metaG_FD_203462 | JGI IMG/M metagenome (GOLD analysis project Ga0315328, IMG submission 203462) | Ammonia-oxidizing marine archaeal communities from Monterey Bay, California, United States - M1 200m 32315 | ecosystem: Environmental > Aquatic > Marine > Intertidal zone | place: USA... | reverse complement strand
CCAAGGGTAACGTGACCTACTTCGAGGACAGCACTGGCTACTGGTATAAGCGTGAGCAGGATGCCAACGGCAACGAGACTTACTTCGAGGACAGCGATGGCTTCTGGAGTAAGCGGGAGTATGATGCCGATGGCAACGAGACTTACTGCGAGAACAGCGATGGCTACTGGAGTAAGTGGGAGTATGATGCCAAGGGCAACGAGACTTACTACGAGGACAGCACTGGCCACAAGAGAGGAACTCCTAAATCAGCCAAGACTTGCGAAGGTAAGGTTGTTGAAGTTGACGGAGTTAAATACGAATTAAAAACACTATGAAAAAACTAAGCGAAACATATAAAGAACTAGGGATTGATTTTACATTTCCTATCGAGATTAGAAATGCCGATGGCTACGATACTTACTACGAAAGCAGCGATGGCTGGTGTTATAGGTGCGAGCGTGACGACAACGGCCGAGTGACCTACTTTGAGGACAGTGATGACTTCTGGGGGATATACGAGCGCGATGTCAACGGTCGCCCAACTTACATCGAAGACAGCGATGGCTTCTGGCGGAAGTTGAAGCGTGATGCCGATGGTGACGTGACTTATAGCGAGGACAGCACGGGCGTAAAACGAGGCGCACCTGAGTCAGCCACCTGCGAAGATGCTTAATTCCTTGACAATCAACAAAAACACAACATAAAGGAGACCATGCAACACATTGGAGACATAATTAAATATCAAGGGACTGACTACCAAGTAGTCGGTATTAGCGATGCAACCGAGCCGCACAGCATGGGAGAGCAGGAAATCCTGTACGCTTGCATGACTCGCAACGGCGATATTCGGGACATCTTGGACTGGGAGTTGGCTATGGACAATGCTAAAGCAAAATGGGAAGCAGTCTAACGGCAAAACAACAACAACCACAATAAAACACAGCTATGAGTAAGAAAAATAAAGTATTAGTAATCGGAGACACGCATTGCCCAGCTATGCACAAAGACTACATCAAGTTCTTGAAGAAGATTCACAAGAAGCACGGATGCACGAGGGTTGTGCATATCGGGGATCTCGTCGATTGGAACAGTGTGAGCTTTCACGAAAAAGACCCGTCCATGCCGTCGCCAGCAGAGGAGTTCCGTCGAGCGTATAAGCAGGTAAGGCAACTACATAAAGCGTTCCCAAAGGTTGACTATATGGTCGGAAATCATTGCTCCCTGCCATCACGTCAGACCAGCAAGATTGGACTACCGAAGGAAGTGCTACAGAAGTTTGACAGTTTATGGCAGCTTGACGGCTGGACAATTCACGATCGTTACTCCGACCTAATCATCGACGACGTGATTTACCGCCACGGAGACAAGGGCAAGGGAGGTGCTATGGCAGCCCACAAGAACGCAGTTGCCGAGTTTGGCTCTGTCGTTCAAGGACACCTACACGCTCAAGCTGGCGTAGTTTACCACGCGAACAAGGGGGACTGCGTGTTCGGGATGCAGGTTGGATGTGGTGTTGACCATAACCACCCCGCAATGAACTACGGGCGCGTCTATGCAGCCAAACCTATCCTCGGGTGTGGTGTCGTTTACGGCTCTAGGGTCGCGTACTTCGAGCCTATGTTTCTCTAGGCGTACGATTGAACCAATAAATTATAAAAATCATGAAATTATCACTAAAGCAATACGAAAAGACAGTCACCATCGAGACAGAGAGAGATGACCTGACCATGCCAGAACTGGCAAATGAGTTTCTGTGCTTAGCAATGGCACAGGACTACCATCCTGATGTCGTAAAAGAGTGCATACCTGACCAAGACTTCATTGACAGCATCGTGTATGATGCTATCAATGAAGAGATCAAGCAATAGTTTTCATTGTCGTGTGTTGTTCCCGTCAGTCCTTAGTGTGGGGCTGGCGGGTTTTTTTGTGCCTACACGCAAGGTTTGACATTTAAGCCGACACTAATACTACGTACATACGCAATAAAGCCCGCCACATGATCGTGACGGGCTTTTTTGTGCCCATGAGGGGGAAGTGTAGGGTTTTTTGTTAGGACGCTTTCTAGGGGGCTTCAGGTGCGGTTTCTGTTGCACCCTTGGACGACTCTTGAACCCATGCTGAAAACCCTGGGTCTTTAGCCATTTCGTCAGAAATAGCATCCATGCCCCTGCGAGTTCCCATCGCTATGTAAAATAGCTTCATGATTGCATCTTCGTCTGCCTTCCCTTCCTTGAGCTTACGCATCATCATACCACGAGTAAATGGTGAAGTATGGACAACCCCTAGTATTTTGCGACCAATCCATCGGGGCAACTGGGGCGAGACGAATAGGACGTTTGGAGTTCCACTAGCACCCGTAGAAGTAACAAAGCGACCAATGCCCTCAGCCATATCCTTAGTGATAGCAGAAGAAGACAGCAACCAGTTGTTGAGTTTTTCTAAGTCAGCCAAGTCTTCTTTGCCTAGCAAGGTCTCCCATTGCTTGCGTTCTGCCGAGTTGTTGAGAATCTTATACATAGTATCTGGCTCCCATAGTGCCTCTCGGTCTGTTGCCTTGCCCGTCCGTTGAGCCTTAGCCGAAGCCTTACCAGCCTTCTCCATCAAGCTATCGTAAGCACTTCGACGAAGTGAAGCTCTTGCCTTGTCTGAAGGAAGGCGATCCATAAGTTTAGCGATTTGACCTGGACGCATCTTTGCAATATCACCTACAAGGTGGTGTATGTCATCGGGGGTAGGCATCTCGCCCTTGGAGATTTTAATAAGCGCATTCTGCCTAGCTTTCTTGGCTTTGGCTTCCATTGCTTTTTTCTCGGCAATAGCACGCAGAGCCTTGGCCTTAGCTTTAGGATCAAACGCCTCCATGACGTTGTCAATTTCACTCTTAGTTACTTTGACATCTTTGCCGCCTTTACGTAACGCCTCATTGATCTTTCGGAAATCAGACAAGATTTTTGCACCCTTGTCGCTGTTGGAGTATAGGGCGGCAAGGACGTTTTCATCAACCTTGATTTGACCACCATCTGCTGCTCTTACAACTTGTTCAATATAGGCTTCCTTGAGTGTAGCTCGATTCACCCCAGAGTCAATTGCGTCCTTGACGGACTCCCTTGTTGCAAACGTTCTATTTAGAACATTTTCTCCGCGTGCGCCAGGCGCAACTTTCGAGCCTCCAGCAATTCTAGCTAAGTTAGCTTTACGATCACCATCAAAGAAGGGAAGAACCTTATTCTTGTAATGAGACTGAGCCTTGAGGTAAGCCTTCCGAGCCTCCGCGCCAGCACCAAGACCACCGAGTTTCTTCGGTGCGCTCATTGCATCGTCACGTAGTTTGTCTAGCTTTTTACCCATATTGCGTAAGTTCAACTCAGACTGCTTAAACCCAAAGGTCTTGTTATATCGAATGCCGTCTGTTACGTCTCGTATGAATGAGTCTAACTCCCTAAAGGTAAGGTCTTCCCCTGTAGCTACTCTTTTGCGCAGACTATTTAATCCTCGCATCTCTGGAGAGTCAGGAATAAGAGTAGTGTCATCTATTTGGTCTAAGACTTTCTGTATTTTAGAAGCAGGTGTAAAGGCTTGCTGTGTATCTACTCTACGATAAAACTCTTCGTAGAGTTCTTTGTTAGTGTTCTGAGTGTTTTCAAGCCCCGCCACTTGTTGCTTTCGGATGGCATCACCATTTGCAGACTCCAGACGTTGCCTACCCTTGGTAATTTTCCTAATGCCAGCCTCTGCTTGGTCTCGCATAGCTTTTAGCTCTGCATCTAACTCAGCTTGCTTTTGCCTCGTCACTTTTTCTCTTTGCGCAGATGTCTGTTTCTTAGCTAATGCTTCTTCTTGCTTGGACGTTTCAAGCATCTTCTTAGCCCTTGTTTCATACGCATCAATCAATTTAAATTGACGCTTCGTAATTGACTGCATGACATCTTCAATGGGTTCGTCTGCTACATCTTCACCCCTAAGTATTTTTTCAAGTTTACTGATTTGGTCTCTCTGTGCAGCAAGTGCGCGAGCTTCTGCGCCACCCTCATCTATACCCGCACGGACACTTTGAGCCAATGAAGCGTCAATGTTGGTAGCTTGGGCGGCAGTAAGTTGCACCTTGGATCCTGGGTCAAGCCGAGTCATCAAATCATCAACTTGCTTTGTTAGGTCTCCTGCTGCTTTTTCTACCGTTCGTTTACCTACGCTTTTAGAGATAATCCTACCTCCAACGCCAGTAACCAAGTCAATGGGAACGCCAATAGCCGTTTCTATGCCTCTGCGTTTAGCAATTTCGCCCAAACGAATGTCTTCTCCGCTTGCAGCTCTTACGGCAACATCCTGTCCTGCACTAGCGGCAAATCCACCACCTGCTGCCGCCAATGCTGTTAGCGGGATAGATGTTCCCCCTGTAGCAACAGCCGCCCCAATAGCTCCCGCAATAGGTAAAGCTGCGCCAGCAGTATCTCCAAAGAAGTCAGCAAGCGATGTGCCTTCTTCGTCTACAGCACGAAACTGATTGTTTGTTTCTTGCTCGTCTCGATATAAGATTTTGGTTTTACCGCCAACATCAATAGCACGTATGTTGTCACGACCATACGTGTCTTCTAGGTGTTTAACTTTGTCTTTCTCGGTAGGCTGAAAGGACAATTTAAAACGACCATAGGTTCCCATGCCCTGAGTTACGTCAACTTCCGAGTCCTTCAAACCCAAACTTCGGGCTACTTGCTTGCTCATGTTTGTTCGCTGCTCGTCTTTGCTCAGTTCGGTCATTCCGTCAGCTCTATACTTGTAGTCTCCAGACTCTAGAGACTCTTTTGCATTCTGCTGGTAAGTCGGGTGCGCCCTAGCCATATCCGCAAGCTTTTGAGCGTCTTCCGTGTTTCCAGATTCGTGAGCGTTTTTAACCGCCCCCATGATTTGTTGGAGTGTAGGCATATTAGTTAAAGTATTGTTGAAGTCCTGGGTCTACTTGCGTGTTGGATTCTCTATCATTTGGAATAGAGCTAACCTGCTCTCCGCCTTGCTGTTGGTTTCCGAAGTGGGTATTAAAGTTCTCGACCCCATACTTTCGTATAAATCCAGCCTTAGCATCTCTAGCAACCTTATTTCGAATTTCCTTGTATTTCTTTAGGTTATTTCGCAAGGTTGTTGGCTTTAGATTTTGTCTGAAGCTGGTCTGTAGGGATTGAAGCATCTCTAAGTCCTTATCGGAAACATTACCAACAGCTCCTCCAGTTGGTGAATTTGCTCGCATTTCAGTAATATTGGCAACAAATGCGTCGGATTTAATTGTTTCAAGATTACCAGCAAGGTCTGCTGCTGTAGTGCCTCCAATCCACTTGAGCGGAGAGAAGAAGCCAGTAGTTCCAGCTCCTACCAGGCGACTCGCCTCAGTTGCTACACCACCTATATTCTCGGCTTGTCCGATTATTGATGTTAAAGCACCGATTTCGGTATTCATTTCATCCGTTCTTTTCTGTCGAGCCTCCCCTTGGGTTTGCTCCCACTCAATTTCTTGCTTAGATACATCTCTAGCTTCCTGCCGCTCAGCACGTTGCTCTCTGCTTAGTGCTAGTTCCTGTTCCAAGGTAAGTCCTCCCTGCGGCTCCCCAGTCTTCAAGTTAACTCCGAGGGAATCTGCTACTTTCTGGCCTCGCGCAACGTCACTAGGGCTTGCGTATGGAGAATTGGCCTTCGCCATGTCCGTAAGGTCTGCTGTGCTAGTCCCCTCTCCAGTAGCCATTTGACGACCACGATCCGTAGCATCAGGGCCACGAGCTTTACCAAACTGCTCTGCTGCTCGCCGCTCACGATCCGCCGATGCTTGCTCAAAACTAGCCTGACCTGCTTCAATGTTTGCTTGACGCGCTTCTGGTGACTCAAACTGACGCAACCTGCCTTGGAAATCTGTCCCTTGGAATGTTGTATTTGCTGTAGCCTGCGGCAACTCCGCGGCTGCTGTAGCCTGCGGCAACTCTTGTGGGGCCATTATTGGATTTACTTGCGCAGCACCTTCCGCGGAGAACACGGATGGAGTCTGCGGCAATTGCCCGATGTTAGCCGAAGGCACTTGACCTAATGCTGGCTGATCTGGGAATGCCGATGGAGCTGCCACTTCAACTGCTGGAGCTGCCACTTCAACTGCTGGTGTTGCCGTTTCAACTGCTTGTGGCTGATCCATGCCCAACGACTGGTCTAGACCCAAGAACTGGGAGATTGAAGGGCGATCAGGGATGCCCATTAATTCACTAGCGCGACCTTGGAACTCTTTGCCCTTTTGCGAAATAACTCCAGAAGCCCCGTAGTAAGGAATGCTGTTAGCTGCTTGGTCTCGCATAGCTTTTAGCTCTGACGGGTTGTATTGACCTAGCACTTTTTGAAGTTCGGGTGGTATTGGTGGTTTTGCCATAATGTTATTGTATCATAAGGGTTAAGTTAAAAAATTAGTACGCGTAGAAGTCTATCGGATCTATCGTCAGTTTAATGGAAACGGTACCGCTATCCTCAACTTCACCCACTATACTGTTACCAGTCGTTGAAATTGAATAAGTGACACCCTCTGTGTCAGGTGGAAGGAGCCCATCGACTAAGTAGGCTACATAAGGTATACCGCTGAACGTGACATATTCTAAATCTCCATCAGAGCTTGAATATGAATTGTTGAGGCTAGAGCAAATCCACATATACTGCGAGCTTAGCGCGTCGGCGACAAGTTTAAATTGCCCACCTCCATAGCCAACGAAATTATCCTCGTCGGTCGTTACACCATCATACATCCTGTACGGAATCGAACTCATTGTAATCTCGTCAAGAACATTATTTCCCGAACTCCCGTCACTATTTTCGTCACTATCCCACTTACCAGCAATCCAGTTTCTATAACACACTCGATCCTTCGGTTCTTTATTTACATTATCATCGCTCTGGCTGAAAGACTTATACCACTCCGAGTAATCGTAATCGCCCGCATCTAGATCCAATGTAACAGACGTCACTTGAGTAGGTTCGTACTGTTCTGTGTATTCGCCAGAGAAGCCGTTTGCATTCCAAAAGACTTTCATGGCATTGATTTGCGATAGTGAAATCTCCCCTGGGGTAGGATCCCTTGAAGCAGCATGATCCTTATTATAACCGCCAAGCGTAGTCCATTTCCCGTCGCTAGACACGTTTCTTTTACTGAGACAAGACGGAAACCCGTTGCCCGCTCCTAGTGCTTTAAATGGAGTTGCAGTAGGCATTAGTCAGCTTTAAATAAGATTGAGCCATTGACGGGACTACCGTTTTCGCATAGTATTACTGCTGTTTCATCGTAGCCATCTGGCAGACCGCCACCACCTCCGCTACTACTACTTGGGACTGGAGAGTATAGCTTATCAACTCCGTCGTTTTGAATACGCTCATTAGTTCCTTGCTTATTGTCATCCGTGCGAGTAGTGTCCAAATCATAGACACCCGCCTTTATCTTCCTGCGCTCACTTGTGGACGTAGCACCTCGAAGCAAGTCCTTGCGGCGATCATTTGCCTTGCGCTCTGCATCTCTGCGGGATCGCGTAGCTCTTTGCCTGCTAAGGGAATTTGCGTTCTCAATCTTTAAATTATCGTTTAAGGGCATCGGGATCAGTTTTAAGGGGTCTCTACGTAGGGTAGGGATGCTGTAGTCGGCTGAGTTGGGATTGCGTCGGTTACGGTAATCACCTTCTTGTAATACTTAGTTCCTCCTACATCGTCAAATGCTGGGCTAATCTGAACGTCGAGGGTATATTTGTTTCCAATCGGATCTGGAGGGCCTTGATCGACAGTGGATGTGTAAGTGAAGCTGGTTGTGTCATTTACAACAATATCACCTTGCCATTTTAGTAGTGCATTTACTTGCAGTTGAGATGTGATTGTTGCAGTGCTTGACGTGGAAGATGTTCTGTATCCACGGAAGGTAGCACTGTCATTCCATTCGCCATTATCGCCAGTTCCCGATCCTGTTACATTTATGCCTGCCCAATGGTTGGGACTCCACAAGCCATCTGAGCTAGCATAAGTATAGTCGCTTTCAGTGATTGAGCTTGAAGACTGGAAGATGAAATACACCGTTGTTTTTACCCTAGTTTGAGCTGGTGCCTTCTTTACTAGTGTTTGTATGTTTAAAACGTTGTCGTCGAGCGCTGGGTTTGTAGACGTCGAGCTGGAGACATAATTGACATCAATAACCCCAGGATATGTAAAAGCAGAGAATCCGCTGATGCTATTAACTAAGTTTTCATTATTATGGACTAAGCTATTGCCGTCTGCGTCTTGCAATGTTTTTACGGAAATGACTGGAAGGCCCTCGTAATTACCAGTGTCCTTCGATATGATAGGCCCAACTGTAGTCCCCTCAACCCCGAAGAATTGAGTAGTTACACCCATTACGCCTTCGCTTTCTGAAGTTTTGGAAATGCTTAGGATGCCAGCTTCCAGCCAGACGGATTCACGTACTTTAATTGTTCCGCCGTTGTCAATTTCTTGAGTGCCCAGGTACAGTCCATTGGTAGGAGCCGTTACTGAATAAATGCCAATGCTCTGCGCTGTGAAGTCAGTTGCACTCAGCTCAATTATGGAAATGCGCTTTAATCCGTTTAGCTCGTAGTCCTCTGTAAATGCTTCATCGATCTGGTATTGGAAGCTAGATGTTTTGATTCCCTCGTAGTCACTTTCTGCCTGAGATATTAGCTCGTGGTTAGCTGTAATCGCTGCAAGTTCATTGTCGACGTTAGTAGCAGTCATACCAAATGCCTGCACTGATACTCCCTTTAGTCCATTGTTAAAGTCCTGTTGAACCGATAGAATACTAGGCTTGAGGAACGTGACGCGAATAGTCTTAATACCTTCGTAATCACTCTCAGTCCTATTGGCTTCACTGTATCCAGCTAGTGCATCTCCATTGGTGTCAATTCCAGCAATAGTTTCGCTAGTGGGATTAAAGACTTCATTGACTACAGCCTTCTGGCTTCCTACCTTATCCTCCGAAACTGACAGGACTACATTGTCCTTTAAGAATGTAAATCGCTTAGTAGGAATCCCATCGACATCTGATACTTCTTCCCTAGCTACGGAATAGCCAGATGGAGTTGAGGGATCAGCCCCTATGGTTTCAATGACCTTAGCCCCCTGAGACCCTACCTTATCAATTGTTTCTGACAGAGTGCCAGCTTCCAGCCAGACGGATTCACGGATCTTAATTGTTCCGCCGTTGTCAATTTTTTGAGTGCCTAAATACAGTCCAGTGGTAGGAGCCGTTACTGAAACAATGCCAATGCTTTGTGCCGTGAAGTCAGTTGCACTCAGCTCAATTATGGAAATACGTTTTAATCCATTTAATTCGTAGTCTTCCGTAAACGCTTCATCAACTTGGTACTGAAAGGTTGATGTCTTGATTCCCTCGTAGTCACTTTCTGTCTGAGATATCAACTTGTCGGTAACCGACATCACTGCCAATGCTGAAAGCTCAAGGACGACGCTATTAGAAGTCATGCCAAATGCCTGTACTGAAATCTGCTTTAAACCATTGCTAAATTCCTGCTGGATAGACAGAATGCTAGGTTTAAGAAACTGAACGCGAATAGTTTTGATCCCTTCGTAATCACTCTCAGTCCTGTTGGCTTCACTGTACCCCGACAATGCAGTTCCATCAGTGTCAATTCCAGCAATAGTTTCGCTAGTGGGATTAAAGACTTCATTGACTACAGCCTTCTGGCTTCCTACCTTATCCTCCGAAACGGAGAGAACCACATTATCTTCTAGGAATGTAAATCGCTTAGTGGGAATACCATCCACATCTGATACTTCGGTACGCGCTACGGAATAACCAGCTTCAGTAGGGTCGGCAGCAGGGTTAAAGACTTCAATGGTGATTGCCTTCTGGCTACCCACAAAGTCTGAACTTCGGGACAACTCTACATCGTCCTTTAGGAAGGTGTAACGTCTCGTGGGTATTCCGTCAACATCAGATTCTTGTGTATTGGCCAATAAATATCCACTTGGCGTAGCGGGAGTGCCGTTAAACACTTCTTGCACAACGGCCAACTGCGAGCCTACCTTGTCCTCTGACTCCGACAACACTGTTCCGTCCTTTAAAAAGGTAAACCGTTTAGTAGCTATGCCGTCTACATCTGACGTTTGCTCGCTGGCAACAGAATAACCGCTGGGCGTGGCTGGAGTTCCATTGAAAACTTCCTTAACGATTGTCAGCTGACTTCCTACCTTATCTTCGGATTCTGACAGGACTACATTATCCTTTAAGAAGGTGTAGCGTTTTGTCGGAATGCCATCAACGTCACTTCTTTGCTCACTAGCAATACTATAACCGCTAGGCGTTGCGGGTGTCCCGTTAAACACCTCCTGCGTAATGGCTAGCTGAGAACCCACCTTATCTTCGGACTCGGATAGCACTACGCCGTTCTTTAGGAACGTGAACCGATTGGCCTGAAATCCCTCAAAATCGCTCTCCTGTTTGCTGGCAAGTGAGTAACCAGTAGGGGTAATCGGGTCAGTCCCTATGGTTTCAATGACCCTAGCCTTCTGAGAACCGACGCTGTCAATTGTTTCTGACAGAGTGCCAGCCTCTAGCCACGACTCGGTAACTCTCCGATAAGCGTCCGTGTCTTCAATTTTCACTTGCGCCAAGTAAAGCGTAATTGCTGTTTCTTGATTGATTTGGTGCTGTATTGTCGTGACACCAATTTCCCCCGTATATTCCGTCCCAGACTTTGCTACAGATTTACGTGTGACGCCGCGCAAGCCGTTCTTCGGTTTATTCGTCTCGTCATCCACCTCCTGGGCAAAGGTGTCCGTCAGAGTTTCGTAAACAAGGGTTACAAGGTGTTCTCCGCTAGCAGAGATGTAGGGAGCACCAGCCTCAACAAGTCGCATATCATCATACTCCTCGCCGTCAAGAGGTGACCAACCATCACCACTAAAGTCAGCACCCTGAAGATCGCCGAAAGCTGGGAGAAATGTAGACACGTTGTCACCAAACCAATCCTCCTTCTTGTCGGAGATTCGGCAGTAAAAAGTGAGTCTATAGCGGTCGTTCCAGAGTTTTTCAACTGCTGGCATGAAGTCTACTACTTCTAGTCGGTCTGTTGCTTGGGTAGCCATTATTTTATCTTATAGTGTTTGTCAATCTGAGGTAGTGGTTCTTGACGTTAAAGTTATTTTACGATGAACGCCTTAGCAACTTGAATCGCTGCCTTGTGGTACTCGGGGGAGTCATCAATCTCTGTATGGGTATATTCTAAGATTTCTGGCTTGCAAATAGAAGCCCCGCCTTTTAGCGGATCTCCGTCGAGCTTGTCACCCTCCTGCATGAGCCAACGCACAACGCTGACATTCTTGGGGACTTTGATTGCCCAACGGTCGAAAAACGCTTTCCAGCGACCTAATAGGGTGGGACTGTGATACACGGGATCGCACATGACGCACGTTACGGGCACCTGAAGGCGTTTAGTGAACTGAGGCATACCGTAGCCGCCTCCCCAACTGTAAGCGCACACAAGGACGTCCTCTGGCTCAAGGCTGGTGATGTACTTAGCGTACTTTTTCCAGTCGGTGTTCCACTCTTTTAATTGAACTACAACCTCCTTGTCGGCACATAAGTCTTTTAATAGACGCATTTCTCGCCAGAGCTTTCGGCTTCCAGTGTGTTGATACATCTTCTGCGTAAATCCTGATATTATTACGATTACCTTCATGCTCCCCAAATTACTTAACTTGAGAAGATCCAAAGTAAAACCCGACGATGGCAAGCATTGCCTGGCGAACTTCTGGAAGCAGCACGAAGCCTTGCAAGGATTCCCAGCTACTAGCACCGAATCCAATAAGTTTAAAGATGCCTCCCAGTCCTTCTTTTTCGACTGTGACCGGAGTTCCTAGTAGAGAAAGGATGAATGGTGCTACTATTACAGCAAACAGTATGAAGAAAACGAACACACGTCGAACCCATACGCCACCACGAGCTGCCGCACGATCAGCAGAGTCATCCGCCGCCACCTGCTTCTTAATCATCATTTCAAAGCTTCGCGCTTGCGCCTCTGCCTGAGCTGCTATTAGTTTCATTACGAAGCCGCTTACGCCGCCTCCGAGCATTGCTATTAACTCCAGATTCATATTATTTCTTTTTTAGTTCCTTGATTACTTTGACGGCGGATGCAATCATATAAACCAGCGTAGCAGCACCTACTAGCAGTCCCAATAGTTCATTGAGTTGCCCCAGTTCAATAGTTGCTATAAAGCCCCCTGTTCCAATTGTTGACTTGTAAACGATGTCCTGCATTATGATTCTTCTGTCGAAAACCATCCTGCGGCCTTCATTTGTTCACAGGTTATTAGGTTTGGTGATAGGCTTGGGGATGCTTCGATTAAGCTCAAAACACTGATGCTTCCCCCTTTGGATTCTGAAATAGCGGAGATAATCGAAGCCTCTTCCTCTGCTGTCACGGCATCGCTAATTAGTTCAGCAAACGCAACTTCGTCGGCATTGACGTGAACTGGCTGAACGCCGTCTATTGGCCCGATGGCAACCTGATTGCCGTCTGGGTGCGACATAACGCCACAATAAAATTGCGATGTCTCGTTGTCGCTAATCCCGCGTGGACGTGAAAGCATCCATAATTCATGGCTAATTGCTTGGCCGTATTCAACTGATGGATTAGATAGAATTAGATTCATTAGTAAATGTCGTAATGACTGTTAATGTTAGTCTCGATAGCTTCAAGATTGCCCGACTGGTCGGACGGGTAGTAAATAATCTCAGACATATACAAAGCACCTGTGGCGTTTTGCGATACACCAAGTAATTTACCACTCGAAAAAGCAGGATTGGTATCCAACGTAATTGACCTAGTGTCCACTTGAGTTCCGTCTCGGTAAACAGTAGATGTACCACCAGCAGTATCCTCCATGATGTGAGAATACAGGCGAGGATTTCTATCGGTGTTTTGGTACCCGCTTAATGAATCTACAGAAAATACCACCCCCCCCGAGGGGCTGCCGAACCAATAAGGTCTGCGACTCCTAGCCGTATCTACGGTAGTACTATACGCTTTAAACACTACACCGTACCCATCCTGAGATGTCACATCGTTCTCAATTATAGCAAATACTGACTGCTGACCATCTGCCGCCAGAGAATCAAGGGTGAAGTCCATATCGTTAACCGAGGTGGACTTAATAGCTGCATCGCCGTTACTGTCAGTAACGAGAATACCAGCGTCAACGATCTTAGGCTGCGAGGTTGATGTTGCTTGAACTGCGTCGTTGGTATTGCCGCTTTGGTCATACCAAGTCGACACGAAGCCGTCAACAGATCCAGGATTTGATCCAGCTGGAAGCGTGATTGAATAGTAGCTTGCAATGTTGGATTCAATCGCTGGGCGATTGCCTGATTGGTCGGAGTTATAGATGATAATCTCACTAATAGAACCCGTCAAAAATGTTGCGCTTGCGGAGCCACCATTTCGGTTACCTATAATAAAGTCACTTGAACCAGCAGAAAAATCGTAAGTTCCCGCATCAGTCATAGTGCCAGCACCGTTTACTAATAATCCCGCATCACCATTGTTATAAACAAATGACAATAAGTTTTGACCAGAGGCTCTGGGTATATTGTCTAAATTTGCAAAATTATAATTGCTAACTGTAAATTTACCACCTCCAAGGGCATAAACAGAACTGCCATTACTTCCAGAAGCATTACCATATACATATCCACCTTCAGTAGTTGGAATAGTTTGCACACTAAAACCGCTAAAGGTTCCAGAACTTGATGCTGCAATAACAGGGTCGCCACTTACGCTTAGACTGTGTCCTCCGTCAAAGGTAACACCACCACTCACCAGAGAACCAGCGTCAACAATCTTAGGCTGACTTGCAGGTGTCCCTTGAGTTGCGTGGTTGTCGTTGCCTGATTGGTCATACCATTGGGAGACGAAGCCGTCTGCTAGAATCTTAAAGTTACTTACGGTGAACTCCGATGGAATGTCCCCCTCTGAAAAAGCTATAAAGGAAAAGTCGCCTGTTGCAGTCAAGGTTGCTGTATAACTCCCGCTACTGGTATATGTAATTGAGTTTGACCGACGGCTTGAATTGTTATAAGCGGAACGAAATGCTATTTGAGGTGAACCAGATGTTATGTTTAAGTCAAACGAAACTTTGATGACGTCTCCCGAAACCCCTGAGCTAACAATCCAGCCAGCAAAAGCAGTTCCAGATGAATTAGAAGCTGAGAACCCAGAGGACGATGCTCCTGTAAATGTTTCATAAGAGTTAGTTGTGTAATTAAGAGCCACAGAAAGAGTATTGAAACCTACCCAATCCGTCAGCGTTCCATCAGCAACCTCAGCCGCAGTAAAAGAGCGCACTTGGTCGTCAGAGTTACGACGTACCTGAGTCACTAGGCTACCTGTGCGTTGCTGTGAGAAAGTTGCGTTCTCTAGGTCTGTCCCTGTCCAGTCAGCATCAAAAGGGTATTGAGCAGTACCTATTGCGGATAGAGCGTAAGTCTTTGTTTCCGCCATAAACAACAACCAACTCCCATTGCTATTCCTTACCATCTGAGAATCTTCAGGGGAGGGCGGTGTGCTATTGTAAGCTTTGGCTCCATTGTGCGGAAACGCATAGCCATATTTAATTCCGTTAAGTGCAGCAGTATCACCAGTAGCACCAGTAAAGACAAAGTAATCAGTCTGTGTGTCCCCCGTAGAGGTAAGGCTTGTACCGCCTGCACTAAGGTTACGTAGACTATAGGCTGCAGATGCGCCACTAGCCGTGTCTAGTGGCAGTTCAACTGTCTCATTTACCCAGTCAACCATCGCGCCGTCGGTGATTTCCTTTTCGGTAAAACCCTTGGATGTATTGTCGGAAGCACGTCGAACCTCAACGACATCTTTCCTAAGCCAGCTAGCAGCAAGCGCCCGCAAGCTGTATGCTGCGGAAGCACCTACGTATTGATCTAAGAGACCAGAAAATAGCGGGTATGTGCTGGGGCGAGCGCCGCGAAACAATGAACCAACGTTTCCGAGGCTACAGCGAAATCTATATTTTCCAGTTGGCATAATTATCGAACACTTACGTCACAACCATAGTACGTGCGAAAACGCTGTCCAATGGAGTTGTAAATGCCTTGTCTGTTTATTTTGAGTAGTGCTTGGTCAAATGCTTGCTGTACATCTGCCAATGCTATTGTTTGTTCGCCTTTCGATGCTTTCCATGATCGGGCAGCATGTAAGGCCATGAAATCGAACCATTCGGCTGGAACTTCAGTTGATGTTCCTCCACTGCCGTCACCAAAGTTAGCTCCGAGGGTCTTTTTAAATGCGACATATACGGTATCATCTGAGTCACAGTTTGTGACGCGAATACCGTTCTGGTCTGGATATGCTGTTCCAGCAGTTGATCCAGCGCAACTAAATACTTTTCCGTTCCAGTGTCCGATATATTCACCTATCTCGGAAAGTGCTTGGACGATTGGTGCGGGAGATTCGCCATCAAGCGTCGCCCAGACAGAAGATGGTGGCGTGCCGCTAGATGATGTAAAAAAGTATTGAATCTCTGACGAATCGTCAACATCGTTTTTTGAGATATACCAAGCAGTATTATTATAACTCCAGATGTTACGCAGTGCAGTTCCGTCAGAATCATACTTTGTATATACTGGATTTAAATCAACGCTGTTTCCGTTACGAACATACAGTCCATTAGATTCTGGATCTCCAGCACCATACACATTGTAGCTTTCTTCCGTGTAACTAATATACCCGCGACTCACGGTGCGAGGCTCAAGCACAAGGTAACGCTCCCACCAAGGAGTGTCGTTATACGCAATGCTGGCAGCGGAGTTAAGTAGCCAACCAACGCGAGTTGTGTCATTAGTGCTTAATTGATGCCCTATGCGAGCCTCGACAAGCTCAAGCAAGTCATCCCAATCTCTAGTGTTTTGTGCCATTATGCTATAAATTTCGAGGTTTTTTCTATCTCCCTGATGATGATGCGGAAGATGTTAAATGTTTCTTTAAACGTCTGATTCTGCTGCTCTGCCTTGATCTTAAGCTCCTTAATCTGTTTTTCTAGTTTAGAAATCTGACTTGATTGCACGTAAAAGCATCCAATAATTGTCAGCGATAGGAGAATGAGTATAGTCCTCAATGGCAGGGTGGTTAAGCTAAGGACGCGTCTGCGTGTAGCTTTTTCATTAAGTATTTGTCAAACTCTGGATTGCTTAGGTTTCCGTCAACCGATGCACATTCACCGCGTTGACGTTCCATGATATATGCTGCTTGATTAACAACTCCTAGATTTTCCAGTCCATTATCAGCGAAATGCTTATAGAAGAACTTTTTACAACGCTCGTTCTCGTCGGGCGTGAGTTCTCCCATCATACCTTGAATAAGTTTGCGCTTAGTCTCAGTGGGGAGCTTGAATAGATTAAAAATCTTGGTACTTACTTGTCCGTCAACCATATTTGTGTAAAGTATAGGGAGGGCAGGAATTGACCTACCCTCCCTATGTGTTAAGAGTTAAGAGTTAGGATTCGTCAGAACACTCGACCTTACCAAGGCGATTTGGGCCTTGGCTAAGAAGTGCGCCGTAGCAGTCACATGCTCCAACGGCACCTGCACCGCGATCTTCGTACTCTTCAGAACCTTCGCCCCAGATTTGTCCGAACTCAAGGTAAGCAGGGTCGATGATGTAACCACGTGTCTTGCTAGTAGCATCGGCTGTAACAGCAAGCTGAGGATTAGCATTGATGATTTTAACTTGACCGAAGTCAGAGTCATACATTTCAACGTTGTAAGGGATGATGGCAGTGCCATTCATGTTGTAGTCAACTTGAGACGCTGTACCTGCTGTGCGAGTCATGTTAGCAACGATGTTAGTGCGCAGACCAGAGAATGCAAGCAAGTGCAAGTCAAGGTATTCGCCACCTTCACCGAACATAGATGCAAGCTGTGCATTCAATGCTGCGTCGTCGTAGTCAGCGATTGTGCCACCATATACGGAAGCAGTCTTCGTGCGGTAAGCCGAGGCAAAGTTGGTGTTAGAAGGATCAGTGATGCTACCGAGACCTTCAGTTACACCAGCAGTAGTTCCAGGGACATCAGTAGTCTTGTCTTGGTCGCCGTAGAAGGTGTACTCCTTGTTGCGGATAAGTTGCTTAAGAGCTTTTTCTTTAGCATTCTCCTTGTCAACAGAAACAGCCGAACTGTGAGCTTCTTGCTCCCGAGTAACAGACCATTCTTGTACCCAACGTTGAGCTTGACCTGTGTAGTCGCCAACTGCTGTGAACTGATCGCCACCGTTGTCAGTGCCGTTTTGCTCGATGTGACCTGCTGCGCTAGGAGCTGCAAGTTCGTCCATAAGAACGCGAGGGTTCTTGTTAGTAATTGCCCGTGTTGGGAGCAAGCCAACCAAAGGAGCTTGCGTAGCTGCGTGAAGCAGTGCAGTTTGCTTCAAGTCTTCGCGATTGGTGCTAAGAGTCGAAGGAGCTGCGTTAGTGGATGAGTTTGATATTGCCATAATAGTTTACTTTCTTTTCAAGGCTCGTAGTTTACGATCTGCAGCTTGGCGTTCCAGAATGGTAGCCTTCGTACTGCCGTTGATAATAGCCTCGAGCTTTTTAATTTTTGATACAGTAGATTTGGGTGATGTATTGCTGCCCTTAGGGAGAGTAGCAGTACCGTTTTTTGCCTTTGGAGCTTTACGAATCTTAGGCTTGCGATCCGCAATGGATGCTTTAGCTAAAACCTCAAAGAGCTTCTTGGCATATTCAGGTTTGACAGATTTGACTACTGCAAAGTTTGGGTCTCCCACGAACCCCTCGAAAACTTCTGCTTCCTCGGCGCTCATGTTTAAACTCTGCTTGAGTGTTTCGATTTCAGTATCCTCATCGTCAAACAACTTAGCCACCTTTTTGATCTCGGTCTTCCGCTCGCGCAGTTTAGAGATATTGGATTTCTGCTCCTTTGCCCACTGTTTAATTGCAGTAGCCGAATAGAACTTGCCATCCACCGTAGCTCCACGAACGTCTTCGCCGCTAGCATCATCGTACTCTGTGGTCGATTCGTAAATCAACGCGTCAGTGTATTTCTCGATATTTTCCTCTACAGCGGAAATAGTTGAATCAACTTGTTCTGCTGTATGAATGCTACCAAACGGTGAATCTGATGTTGCCGCGACAGATGATGCTGCTTTAAGCTGCTCTTCCTTGGTTTCCAACTCTTGCTTCAACTCTCGTATCTGCTTGCGTTGTTTACCAAAAGCTGCTCCTGTCGATGGCTGGAGTTCAGTTAGGTGTGCTTCCTTGTCTTCGTCTGAGAGAGCATCGAAATACTCCTTTGAAAGAACGTCTGGCTTGTCCTCTGCTTCTTCGTCATCCTCTTCCCCTTCGGGATCTTCGATCTCATCTTCCTCTTCGGAGTCTTCGACATCATCATCGGATGTGTCATCTTCCTCGTCGGTTTCTGGAGAATCACCAGAGACTAAAGCCTCTAGTTTTTCGTCTCGTTCTTTTTGGATGTCTGCAAGCGTTGGTAACGCCGTTTCTACTTCCTGAATTGCTTCTTCGGCATCAGGGATTGCCGCTTCGTTTATGTCTGTCATAATAATCTACCGTATTTACGGAACGGTGCGTCCTTAATAATAAATATAGCACTTGCCCCTACATGGAGCGGAGCTTGCGAGCCTCGTCCAGCCCTAGTGATAAAATCTCATCCGTGATGTACATTGCTGCTGCTGAAGCCTTCTGATCGTAGTTCTCACTGCCCTGCGCCCACGCCGCCTGCAATAGACCGTCACGCTGTGCCTCGAAGTATTCATGTAGTCCTAATGCAAAGTCTGGATTTCCTTTCAGGAAGTCAATTACCTCGGCAATGGTTTTAGATTGCAGCGGAGCGATTGCCCCCTTTGCGGAGGCAACCTTTTTAGCTGTTTTTTTGGTCGTCTTTTTTGCTGGCATATAATGACAATCTTAATATCGCTGTCAAATGCTCCTACCCAGCGTCTTGGATGCCTTGCACATCTACGTTGCCCACCTGAGCTGCTCGCGCTCCAAGTGGCCCGAACTCGTCACGATTGACTTCTTGGTTCTTCACTTGTTGCAACTGCTTAACGTAGCCATCCATCAGGATTTGGAACTGCTGGCTTTGACCGAATAGAGTCGGGATGCCTTGCTGTTCAAACTGCCGCTGCTCTTGGATATAGTTCTGTACAATCGCAATACGTGCGTCAATTGCGTCGGTACGTGCGCCCGCTGCAAATCCTGCGCTCATGCGCTGAATGTCGCTGGCTGTTTCGTCCGTGATACGCGCTGAACCTTCGGCTTCTGGCTTCAGGATAATATCTGCAATCATCGGATCTGTAGCAGAAAGCAACCAATCCGCTACTTCATCGCTACCTACTCGCGACGGAGAAAGCTGTTTAGCTGTCTGCACCACATTGGAAATGCGCTCAAGTTGCTCTGGGTCATCGAAAGTGCTATTAAAGCTGATGCACAAATCCATCTCAGTTTCTTCGGTGTTCTTAACAAACTGAGTGCCTTCTGGCTTGCCAGTGACGCGGAAGTATAGATCGTCTGGGCCTTCGAGCTTAAATGTCTCGTAAGACATGGCAAGTACGTTCTGCACGTGACGACGAAGGAACGAATCTACGTAGTGACGCTGGCGAACCTCAGAAAGAGGGTCTTCTGCCGACTGACCAATGTGCTGCATTGCTTGACCATCCACGATTTGCTCTAGGCTAATGTTTGGCTGAAAGTCCTGCGGCTTATTGATAAATTCTGGCTTGCGATTAGCTGGGCCATTCATGCGACCTCCTGGCCCTACTTGGCTAAGGTCAACTCCTGGGCCTCCGTACATCATTGGTGACGCGCCCCACTGAGCTTCGTCAATGTAGTTGTCTAGGATTGTCTTCTGAGTCTTCTGTGGAGCCTTGAGAATCTCAGGCCATGTAGTTGACTCGTAAAGTGTCTTAGTTTCGTATGTCAACGGAGTAACAACGAACGGATAGCTTCGACGACCAGACTGTAGCTTGCGGTAAGCGTGTGATGGCAGACCAGAGTCATCTGAAGCCATCTTAGGTGACCATACGGTAAGATAAATACCTTCAGCACCATCTTCCTCGTCGATCAATCGCTCGTAGGTAAACACGACCTCAATGAAGTCGCGAGCATCTGCCGCTGTACGGCTACCAGTGTTACGTCCGTTTACGTTGTAGCTCACTGTGCCTTGCGGAGAATCGAACAAACTATCGGACATACCAGTGTGGTTTTCGATCATGTGTTCGACCCATTCGGAATCCCAGTCCATTGTCTCGCGGTAGTTCACTAGGTCTTGACCTGTGAGCAACATGCGCATATGTACGCGAGGTGAGTCTTGGACGTTCATCGTGTAGGCTGGCAGGATAACATCTGCATCTGGCGCAAGTGTGCGCACATCGAATGTACCTGTGTCCTCTATTACGATAGGAATATCTGCTGATCCGTCTTTGCGCAACTGCTTGAGTGCCTTCCTTACGCGCTTCTCGTTTACCGACCACCCTTCAACCTCGTTGAACATTGCCATTAGCTCGTCAATGCGCTCTTCGTCGGAAAGAAGCTCCACAAACTCTTGTGTCTCTAGTGCATCCACCTCCTCTAGCTCTGGGATGGACTGTAGCATTTGCTCAAAGTCAAATGTCTTGGTTACGCTTTGATTCTTCTTTTGCCAGCCACAATATGTAATAGCTAGACCCTTTTCAAACCAATAAGAAGCTGCAAGCTCCATGTCGCGCTGGAAATTCTTGATGCCACTGTCGCGCATCCATTTCAGTAGAACGCTCACTTCTGCGGCACGTGCTACGTCAGTAGATTCACGCGGATATGCTCGAATCTGGCTTCGGTTCATACCATTCACGCAAAGAGCCACACCATTTTGAATAGCTCGGTCTGCCGTAAAGACCTCGGTGTCTGAGGCGTATTTATATGGAAATGCGTCGTCGTCGTGCTTCTTCAGGTCAGTAGACTTGCCTGCCCAATTGTTTTTGCGAATGTCCCGATTCTGGTTGCACTTCTCCAGATAGAATTCTAGGTCACTTACATCCTTGTCGTAAATGTCCTTGAACTTGTTAATGTCAAAGTCATCTATATAAATGTCTTGTTGTCCGTTACTATCTTGGTTTTGAGTCATATTAAATTTCAAATGTTGGGTTGCCGTATCTAGCGCGATACTCTTTTCGGAATTTCACTTTAGCCCTGCGGAGGTACTGATCAGATACGCCAAACTCGTCCAACAACTGTTCATCGGAATTGAAGTTGATAATATCGCCAGATAGTTCGGACTTTATCTTCTTTATCATAACCCAATACCCTACATGATCTTGGATGTGATCTGAGCTTACCGCGATAGGTTCTGTGTCCATTTATAGAAATATTTTCCGTCCTGTGATCCGCGTTCTACGAGGATTTGGGTTTTTGGCTTAGAGAGTCGGTCTTTTCGGTTCTTCGGAACACTCACCATAACCTTCTGCTTGCGCTCGCGGTCAAACGCTAGCATCCATCGAGGGTTTGCCACTGGCTGAGCGATAGCTTCAACGATCACAACATCTGGTTGAGCTGTCTCCATTACTGTCATTTCGTGATCATAGTGCTTCAAAATCTTAGAGATTCCGCTTGGCTTAATTTCGTTGCCATCCAGATCTGATTTGTCGCACACCTCGTTTCGTACGCGACCCACCTGCATCGGGAGCTTACCTAGTTCCTTGGCGAGTTCGCCACATGTCATATTGCTCATAAGTTAATTTTGGTTAAGTTACCTCTATGTCGAAAGTATATGTCGGCAGTTAAGCAGTGACTATCAATAGCCCTTGCCTTGTCGGGTGACAGTCATAGATTGCTTGTCGTAGTGAATTGGCCCTTCGCCTTCGTTTGCTGTCAGTAAATAGCGGATGCAGTCAATAAAATCCTTGAGAGCATCGTCCCGTTTTCCGTTTTTGCAGTAGTTCATTAGCGAGAAGATCGTGTTGCCAGCAGCGGCACTAATGCGGAGGCGAGGGGTGTTGGTATGTGGACAATACTGCTTAGATCTGTCGTATGATAGAGCTTCCTGCACTAGCGGTAGCCCTACGTCCTCAGTTGTGCCGATAGATGGCACTGTATCTATGCCGTATTCAAATAGCTCATCTTGGAGCGTCTTCTTGCCGTCATCGCGGGTCTGGTGCGGATTATGTGCAAAGCGAATGTCAATAATCCTCTCAAACACTGGAAGCCCGTCCTCGATCTTAGTCCACTCCATTTCAAGCTCTCGAAACGACAAGCCGCCACAGTCTGTAGCTGCTTCGCCCTTCTTCCAATTCGTCGAGTCGTCTGACGTAGATGATTTGCCTTCTACTGCCCACGCCCCGTATGTATCTCGCTCTGGGAACTCAGCCCATATTCGAATGTCTCGATTTTTGTTGACGGATGCCCAGATGCAAGCCCAAGACTTAGTTCCAGCAGGGTCAATTACTTGGTAAGTAGTCCAAGATCCGTCCGAGAAGTCGTATTTTTCTTCATTGGGGTCATAAACGTGAACAGCTCGGTCAAATGTCTTGAACATTGCCGTCATGCTCTTCGTCGGGAAGCCATAGAGAATCTTCATGATCTCCTCCTCGGAAGCATTGGCATGATTTCGCGCCAAACGTTTCCAGTTTGAGAATGGGTTGCGCTCGGAGTGGTAATACACCACCGCTACGTTATCCATCGGCTCTCCAAACGAGTTCATCGGCTGTTGGACGAATGGCATCATACGCCCGTCTAGCATGGATGCAGGTAAGCTCTCTACCGTCTTTGCGCCGTCCAGCATTGTGCCTACAGTCTGGGTATAGCCGTGAATAGGGGTGAAGGTTAGTAGTATCTTAGAGTCAAAGTCACCGCAACGATTACGCAGACGCTTTAGAAGGTCTTCATTGCCGAGATACTCGTCACACCACGTTCCAATGTTGATAAAGCCGCACTCTTTCTTGGGCGCACCGACCTTCGCACCCTCAATAGTCGTGTCATCCTGCTGGAACTGCGTATAATACTTGAAATAGCACACTGAGCCGTTGGGGAGAATGAATTTGCCGCTCGCGAAGCCCGTACCCTTGGAGTAATTGATCTTAGTAACCTCATCCTTTTGCTTCTTCTTGAACTCTTGTGGCATCATTTCCCACAGGTACGGCTGTTGTCGCTCAATTGACGCGCTCTCATTCTGTGACCAGCAGATAATTTCCGTATTAGGATTCTCCAGTAAGGCTCGCATGACTAGCCAAGCCGCGCTCCTCGATTTTCCGCTGCGATTCCCTCCCAGCACCCATAGCTCGTCGATGGCTGGCTGACCAAGAAGCTCTTTGACCTTTTCTTGCTGTGGAAGCACAAAACTGTGGTACACGGGATCTTTGATGGAAGCTTCGATGCGCTCGTTGTGTACCTGAATGCTTTGAAGGTAGGCTTCAGGGTCATTTTCCAGCATCCATAGCTGATCTCCGTCTGATGGCGCCTCCATCATTGGGTGTTCCGTGTATTCTAGCTCCATTTAGTATAAATCAATAACTTGAGTTTTGCATGGCATAGATCGCTCCTTCTGCCTGAGCTTCACTGTCTCGCTAGGCTCATCCAGATTGATAATCACATCGGGCTTGTGGTAGCTTGATACTAGGCACTCACATTCTTCGACAGCGGAGTTCTGGAAGTATTTGATATACGCATTCTCCCAGATAGCCGCTTTAGGGAACGGCTCGTTGTACCTGTTTCCGAATATAAACACCACTTTCATCTAGTCTACCTCGATTACAGCCTCAGCTTCCTTAGCCTTGGCTATCCTTTTCCGTAGTTCTGCCGCTTTATCCTCGTATTCCTCTTGGCTTACGACGTGATTGACCTCGACCACCTGTGTAGCTGCTCCAGAGAACTTCTGGAAGCGTTCGGCCTTGAGGGATTGCCCGCGATTGATTTGCGCGTATCCTTTGCCGTCAATCTCCAGTTCGTCCTTCTCGATCAGCTCCAGCATCTTCTCCATGTACCTGCGCTCTAGCTCGGCACCCATTTCGTAGTCTGTAGCGGCGTCAGCTGCGGCTTTCGAGCGAATAGCCTCGTAATCGTCTGTAGTGGCAAGCTCTTTGCGGATATTGTAGTAAGTCCAGCGAGACACGCCAGTTTCACGACACAACTGAGCAACGTCAAGTCCGTCACTGATGATGTGCTTAGCTACAACAGACCACACCTTCGGGCTTCGATTGGACAAATGTTGATGCCCCTTAGACTTCTTCATCTCCTTGAGAGTCTTAGAAATAAAGTCTTTTGGCTCTAATGCTACTTCTTCACTCATCTTCTAGTTCATCCTCGTCAAATTCAAAAAAGTCCATATCTAGGTCTGAGGACATATCTTCTAAGCTATCCCTAAACAGCATACGCCCTACACGGAAGTTAGTGTAGTCGTAGTGCAACGCGCCGTCGTCATTGATAACAACTAGTGCGTAGTTTGCGAAATGCTCGCTAAGGATAGCCATTGCGTCGGCAATATGCTCCCCGTCCTCTTCCTCGATCACCATTAGTATTCAAGCCCTCCACAGCGTTCAAACGCCTTCTGTACGTCTTCCTCAAGCTCTGGGTAGTCACCAGCGTCATCTAGCAGGATTTTACGCAACCATTCCTTCTGGCGCTCCTCCTTTAGCTTAGAGCTGTTTACCTTCCGTTTGGGGAATTTAACCAAGTCCATGTTTTTCTCGAACTCTTTTTTGTTTCGATTGCTCTTTCCTTCGTTTAGTCGATTATATGTAGCCATGATTTAATTTAAGCATTAGTGTCAATAAGTCTCAATCCCGCTAGAATGCTACGTTTTCACCTATGCGCAGAATCTCGTCAATGCTGTCTTTTTCTGCGTCCATCCAAGCAATGATGGATCTATAGGAATCGAACACTTTATCTCCGATAGCTTTAATTGCACTGCCCTCGTCAACCCTATATGCCCCGTAAGCGCACATAATGGCACCTACAACGTCTTTTCGGGAATTTCCGATACCAACACTAGGCTCATCAATCAAAACGCCGTATAGGGCTATTGAGGACTTCTCCTTGAGTGGTTCTATTCCTATCCAAGGATTGTCAACGAGGAAATAGTTTACACGACCACTGCCCAGCTTCTTTCTTTCAAGGTAGCCACAGCTTTCTAGCTCCTTCAATCCTCGCTGCACACTCTTGATCTCGTCCTTGCATTCAGAAGCCATCCTGGAAGCCGCAAAATCCCACCCATAGGGCTTGCTCTTCATATAAGACCAAAGACCCTTGCTCTTCAACGAAAGCCTGTCATCAGCCCATAAGGGACTCTCAAGCATGTCGTCCAAGCTCCATTTAGGGTTGTATCTCCACTCAGTCTTGTTTAGTAATGTCATAGTTTAAATGTACGCCCGAAATGCTTATAGAATCGGAAAATGTAAGCATATACCGATAACGTGTCGCTTGCTGCATCAATTACTTGGTGTCACGAAATTGACTGGAGTTATCGCTCTTCCGACTAACTATTGTCACTGGACGATCTCTAGTGACATTAGTTAGTTGTTTATTTGATGCGAGCCGTCGCGATCTTGAAGTAGTCCTCGTCTAGTTCACAGCCTACAAAGCTAAAGCCTTCCTTAACTGCCGCCTTGCCCGTTGATCCGCTACCCATGTAAGGGTCTAGGACAACGCCACCCGTAGGGGTGATGAGGCGACATAGGTATTGCATCAGGGCTGTTGGTTTGACTGTGGGATGAGTGTTCTTTCTGAGAGGATAAACCCTATCTTCTCTTTTTTTACATATATCTCCGCTACCTAAGTCTGATTCAATTTCCTTCTCCTCAAATCCCTCAAGCCCCTCGTCGCGATCCTTCTTGCTTGCCTTGGGGCAGTAGAAGAAGCGGGCGGCTGATCCTACAAATCCTACAGGATCTTTGTTAGCCGAACTCCCACACTCTCCAGACTTTGATCCATATTCATAAATATCAGCCTTTCGGTCAGACATGCATTCGGACTTATTGCCTCGCGCCTTAGTCTCAGGGAACAACTCAAGAACCTGCTGGCTCCCGTCGTGGATTAGGTTGGCTGGGAAGCGGCCTGCTGGTTGTGGATATTCACCCAACGGAACTGAGAGTTCGTAGCTATTTATCCCAACTCGGTTATCTTTAGATGTTGTCCTGAAATTGCCATCCTTGTGCGTTGTGCGCGGCTTCCCCTCCACCCGACACCCATCAATGTTAATCCCACCAGTCCCCCACTTGAGGACATTAGCGGCCACCGTCTTTTCTGAGAGAGGCTTACGGCATAGGGTGAAGAACTCACAGGCTGGCTTTAGGGCTGTCCCCCAGCCGTCCCATTGCTTCGCGGCTTCGGTTGCGGGTGCTGTTTCTGGTTTGCCGTGAGGTGTGTCTTTGAGTCCCCACTTCCCTATGTTTGACTGATCCGCTGGGTTTCCGTGCTTCTCTGGGTTTCGAGTGCAACCATCATAAGTATTCACTTTTACCCCCACCACCTCACGCTTAGCCCCCGCCGCCTTGTCAATCGCTTTGCCGATGTTTAGCGACTTTGGGAACCCTGAGCCGTAAATCCAACTTACCACGTCACGAATTTCAAAGCCTGCATCCTCAATGTTCACCACCATTCGGTGTTGCGTCCGAGTTCCACAAGCAATCAGCGCGTGACCTCCAGGTTTCAGCACTCGCATGGCTTCTTTCCACACCTCCACCTTTGGCACGTCATAGTCCCACTTCTTAGCCATGAAGCTAATGCCGTAGGGTGGGTCAGTCACAATACTGTCCACGCTGTTATCTGGTAGTTGTTTCATCTGCTCAAGGCAGTCTCCGTGTAGTAAGTTTATCATAATTTATCGCCTATTTGGTTTCGGTGACGACAGTATAACACACATGTAAAAGCCTGTCAAGCCTATATCCCTTTTTAGGTACCATAAGGTATATAACTATTTTATGCGGGGTGAAGGGCTGTTTTTAGATATTATTTTTTTTGAGGGCAGGTTATATATAGCAACATCTAACACATCCCACCCCACCGACCCCCCACCCCCCCAGTGCAGACATATACCTTGATGTCAAGATACTTGATGTCGAGGCTTGTGCGGAGTGACTGTTTTATTGGAGCGGAAGCGGATA
>Ga0315328_10000163_pt1 | contig 27186 bp, 38 predicted proteins | sample M120032315metaG_FD_203462 | JGI IMG/M metagenome (GOLD analysis project Ga0315328, IMG submission 203462) | Ammonia-oxidizing marine archaeal communities from Monterey Bay, California, United States - M1 200m 32315 | ecosystem: Environmental > Aquatic > Marine > Intertidal zone | place: USA... | reverse complement strand
AATGACACCCGCGTTCATACCTACGTTTACAAAGACTATGACCTGAGCGGATACTGGGAGGGGTACTACAAGGATATTGTCGGGATCGGGTCACCAGCGACGTGGGATACGGATCCCACGAGTGGCGCGGGATACGGGGTGTGGGACACGTCGGAATGGCAGGCGCAAGGCACTCAGGACCGGTATTTGTTCGCTAGATGGCCAACAGTTGGGACAGCGCAGGCTATTAGTTTGAGGTTTCAGGTTCTCCCCTCCGTGTCCAAGCGGGGCAAGTGGGGAGTAACTTCGATTATTGGCATGTATAGGACTCGGAGGTTGCGGTAGATGGGCGCTTTGGCGAAGACGTATGCGTTTACGGCTGGGACGCCTATTGTCGCCGCGCAGGTCAACGAGAACTTTGATGACGTTGTAGATTGGGCCACAGGAACCCCCACGCTGTCTACGTCAGGATCGGCTACCACGGTTGGTGGTACCCTGTCTGTGACGGAACTGGCGACGTTTGCCGATGACGTGTATCTGAGCGGTTCTAATCAGAGGCTCATCTATGAGGGTTCGTCGGCTGACGCTTATGAAACCTTTATCGCTGCGGTCAATGCCACGGCGGACAGGACGATCACGTTCCCGGATGCCACCGGTACGGTGGCGTTGACTTCCGATATCACGTCTGGGGTTACGGCGGTGACGGGCACGGCACCAGTCGTGTCATCGGGCGGTACAACGCCTGCCATTTCGGTCACCACTAATGATGCTCAACTCATTCTGAACAACACAGTTTTCAACTAAGGAAAGTAGAACATGGCAACATACTCCAAAGTCCTGCTCTCGGGCAGCACCAACGGAAAGAACATCAAAGTCGCCTCAACCACTGGTGGTTCTGGCACGGCAATCCACACCGCCGTGTCTGGGACTTCGGATCTGGACGAGGTGTGGCTGTACGCAAACAACAGCAGCGGCAGCGATGTCCTGCTGACCATCGAATGGGGTGAGACAACCGACCCTGATGGCAGAAGCAGCATGACCATCGAAGGCGTCAGCGGCAAGTACCTCGTGATTCCGGGGTTGCTGTTGCAGAACGGCCTTGCGATCACGGCCTACGCCGGTACCACCAACGTCATCATGGTCAACGGGTACGTAAACCGGATTACTGCCTAGCAAATGTTTCGTCAGGATCGCACCAACCCGTCTACCGCTGTTTCTAACTGGCGGGGGCGGCATGACGCCTCCAAGGCGTGGCCGTCTACGGCTGTGTCTTCGTGGTTGAATGGTGGCCTGTTCGGTGCTTCGTTCACGCCGATTACCGCCACGGGCGGGACAATAAGCGACTACACCAACGACACCGACGGGTTCACTTACCGCTCCCACACGTTCAACTCATCTGGAACCTTCACTATTACAGCGAACCCTGACGGTCATGTATTCGATGTTCTGGTTGTCGGGTCGGGTGCTGGAAGTGGAGCGGGCTTCAGGAACGGTGGTGGTGGCGGCGAGGCTTTATCGACGCTGGGGCAGACAGGTAACGTGGAGAGTTACACCATTACTATCGGTGCAGGCGGCAGTCCTGTAGGTAACGCTTCAGTCTTTGTTTCAGCCCCAGCGACAACCCCAGCCTTGACAGGCAGGTGTGGCATCTACTCTCAACCGTACCCCTACGGGGCGGGTGCTTCTGGCAACGGTAACGCTGGCGGCGCGAATAGTGGTGGTGGCGGCGCTGGTGGCGGTGGTGCAGGAGGGGCAGGAACCAACAGTTCCACCAACGTCGGCACGAATGGTGGTGCTGGCCTCAACAACACGCCCTTTCAGGCGGGTATCGGCACATACGGTGGTGGAGGCGGTGGCGGGTCAAACAACGGCTCGGTGAGTGGCACCTTCGGGTGGGGCGGTAATCCCGGTGGCGGCGGCAACGGCGGCACGATGGGTTGGTACAACAGCGGTATTCCAATCAGCACCGTAGGCGCAGTGAACACGGGTGGCGGTGGTGGCGGCAACGGCGACAACGGTGGTGGTCAGCCCCAGTTCACGTGTGCGGGCGGTTCTGGGAAAGTCATAGTTCGTTATGCGTTGGAGGCCACTTCCTGATGGCGCACTTTGCTGAACTAGACGAGAACAACATTGTCCTACAGGTGCTGGTGGTCCCCGACGATCAGGAGCATCGCGGCCAAGAGTATCTAGCCGACGACCTTGCCCTTGGTGGTACTTGGTTGCAAGCGTCGTACAACACCTACGGCAATGTTCACTCTGGAGGCGGCACACCGCTGCGGTACAACTTTGCTGGACCTGCGGGTGGCTACGATCCCGTAGCGGATGCGTTCTACGATCCTCAACCGTTTCCTTCGTGGTCTTTGGACGAGAACTATCTTTGGCAGCCTCCCACCTATTCCCCCGACGATGGGATTTCCTATTCGTGGGATGAAGATGCGATTTCATGGGTGGCCGAATAGTGTTGGAGTTACTGAAACGGAACAAGGTTGCCGAACAACGACCCGTGTCCGTAAACAACTTTATCGCCGTTTATCAGGCTGATCCTTCGACCGTGCGGTGCAACAGCATCATTGAGCATAGTGAGGGACAGGACTGGCATCGCTCACAAGTATTGGCTTCCGCCGACGAAGGAATCGTGGATCTCACATTTCGTGATTCCCACCAGCAGGGGTACGTGTCCCACGATTCCCCCGCTGTTCACAAACCCATGTTGGATTTCGCATCTGGCTGCTTGGACAGTTACCTTGCGACGTTTCCGTCGGCAAACAAGTTTCCGTCGTTTTCGGTAACGGAGTCGTATCAGGTGTTGCGCTACTTGGATGGCGGGGCGTACCACACTGTGCATTCCGACTTCTACCCCTACGGCATGTATAACAGGCGGCATCTGACAGGTGTGGGTTTCCTGAACGATGTTGCCGAAGGTGGCGAGTTGGTGTTCCCACAGCAGAACGACGCAATACGCCCGCAGGCGGGCAGGTTCATAATCTTCCCGTCAGGGTGGACTCATTCCCACAAGACGCTCCCTCCCGTGGGGCAGTCGCGGTATGTGTTCCAGATGTGGTGGGGGTTTGACCAGTACGACGATGCGCCCACATGAACGAACCAACCGACATCCGACAGGTAAAGATCCCGACCATCGCGGTCGGACTCATACTGTCCGTAGCGGTCATCGCAGGAACAATCACATGGTCATCAGCACGCACAGTGGCACGCATCGACCGCCTCGAAGAATCGGTCGAATCCATTGAAGATTCGATGGACATGCACGCTTATGCGCGAGTGGAAGATGTTTCGGAAGACATTCGGGATTTAGAAACACGGTTGGCAGCGATGGAAGACCTGTGTAGCCGTGTGGACGCAATGGAGGAACTGGTTGCTGGGGTGGCTTCCTCTGTGAGCGCGTTGTTGATGCAGGACGAGCAGTCTTTCTGGGAGGAATGATGCCGGTCGTATACAAGCCGACACACAAGTTTGTGGGACCAAACGCCTCATCTATTGAGTATGAACTTCGCAAGATTCAAGAAAAACTGGACGACCTCGAGACACGCGTAGCGGCCCTGGAGCCGTAGGAGAAACATGGGTATTAGACGAGCAGCATCAGAATACGGGTCGTCGGTTGGCGACGAACAGTTGGCGGTAGCCGGTACGGCAGTAGCGTTGGCGTCAGTGCCGGCGACGGCTATCGCGGCGATGATCACCAACGGTGCCGAACCGATCAGGGTCCGCTGGGGGACACCCACGGCCAGTGTGGGCCACTACATCAACCCGTACTCAGTTTTGGACTTGTACGAGGATGACTTGACGGATGTGAAGTTCATTCGGGTTTCGTCGAGCAGCACTATCGATGTTACCTACTTCGGTTAGGAGCGGTTATGCCTTCGCGTATTACTCAACGCATAGATCAGGTTCCGACCGGTGACATAACTGCCGTTACGACTGCTGCGAACAGCGGTTTGGCGGGTGGGGGAACGAGTGGGGCGATTGGATTGAGTGTCGATGCGAGCAATCTGACGGCTTTGGGCGCAACCCTTGCTACGACCGATTATCTCGTCATGTACGACACAGACGGTACGGCCACGAAAAAGGTGTTGGTTTCCAACACCTTGGCTGTATGGGGCTAGTTCACGGGACAGAAGGAACCTATTAGTATGCCGAACACACCAGGAAATGCGCCACCCTCAGTAAACCGGGTGGATCAGGTTATGGATTCCACTCGACAGCGTCTTGCGCCTGACCAGGCGCGGTTCAGGCAAAGTCAGGATCCGCAGGTGCAGGCGGTGATGGCTTGGTTGGCAACGCCGGAGGCAGAGGAGTTTCTGCGCCGGATGGTGATGGAGCAGGCTTCGATGGGTCAGGGGGCTCCTGGTGGGCCGGCTGGTCCTGGGCCTGGTGGTCCTCCTGGTGGTCCCGGTTCGCCAGGTTTCGGCGGTGGCGGCCCTGGCGGTCCCCCCGGCGCAGGTGGTGGCGGTCAAGGACGCCCACCACGGGGCATACCGACCCCAGGTACGCCCGGTGTGATGCCTACTGGGCCTGGGACCGGACCCTGGGACGTACCGGGTGTACCCGGCGGCGAACGGGATCTGTCGGATCCTGCTTCTTTCGGCCCTCAGGGTGGGCATCCGCTGGCGGGCATAGGCCGGGCGATCAGTGGCGCTTTCGACGGTCCTCGACCGGTGTTTGATCCACGGACGGGCCAACAGTTGCATGTCGACCCGAATACGGTGCGGGGCGCTGGCCGCCAGTCATCGGGTCGTGGTCGTGCCGCCGCTATTCAGGCTCTGATGGCAGAGCAGGCCGCTGGTGGCCGACCAATCGGTCGCTGACCTTCTACGGTGGCGATTGACTTCAACATCACGAACCGCTCCAAGGAGTCGGTTGGGCCTTTGACGCCGGCTGGCGTCCAGGGTCGTGCTGCTGGGGCGATTGCACCGTCGCCGCTGGGTAACATTCCGAAGTATACGTCGGTTGCTAAGGGTGGCCGGGATCTGCGTCGGCGTTTGTCGGGGTTGCAGCATCAGCGTGAGGGGTATGGCCGGCAGCGGGCGATGGGTTTGGATGACATGAGTCGCCGGTTTGGGGATCTGCGTCGGCAGGTTCCTGGTCAGTTCAATCAGCGCGGCATGTTGGATTCGGGCCAGTTTCAGCGGGGGTTGGGTCGGACGTATACGGATGAGTTGCGTCAGGCTGGCCGCTTTGAGATGGGTGTGCAGGGTGCGTTGGATGATTTGGCTTCTCAACAGTGGGATGCGGAGCAGGCGTACGCTGGGCAGCGCATGGGTGGCGTTATGGATGATGCGTCGCGTCGGGCTGTGATGGCTGCACGGATCAGGGGCGCCTGATGGCTGGTCCTCGCGGTCGGATGGCTCCGTCTGTGCGGAGTCGTAGCGGCATTCTGACGAATGCTGCGACGACAGGTGGCCCCCCCAACACGATGTTGGCTGCCGGTGGTGCCAGCGGTGGCACGGGTGCTGGTGCGACTCCTGCGGTGGCTGCCGCCCAGCGGCCTCAGTCGCGGGCTATCAACCGGCCAGGTGCTGTACCGGCGCCGGCAAGGATTGCGTATCCTGGCGCACAGGCGCCTTCGCCGGCAAGGATTGCGTATCCTGGCGCCCAGGCACCTGCGCCCGCACCTGCACGACCTGACCCGTTTGAGTTGTCGGGACAACGGTATGTGGCAGCAGGGAACGCTTATTACGATCCGGTTACGGGTGGTAACACGGCTGCTTACGAGGCGGTGCAGGATGCCCCGGTGTTTGGTTCACCTGGCGCTATGGGTGACCCTGCGCTGCGTGGTGGGCAATCTGCGTTGGACGCGTTTCTGGGCCAGGTCGAGTCAGATGACTGGAAGAACTTTGTGGCAAACAATGCTGCCGCACCTGCCGCACCTGCCGCACCTGCCGCACCGCTTGCCAGTATCGAGGATTCATACGTTGATCTGTATGACGATATGCGGGATGATGCCCAGACCGCTTTCGATACGTCGGAAGCATATTTCGAGGACGAGGGCACGGTGACTGGTGATTACTGGTCTGATGCGGGGGATCGGTCTGGTCAGTATTGGGATGACAGGGGCGCCGCCGATGAGGGTTATTACGGTGGTGTCCGTGATGACACCCTGGAGTATTTGACGGGCCGTCAGGGCCGTGAGCAGGGCCAGATTCTGGCGATGGCTGACATGCAGCGGGCGAATGCCGGCCAGCAGTACCAGCATCTGATTGATTCGTTGAACGCCGAGCAGACCCGCCGGGGCGGCGTGTATGACCAGTTGGAACTGGATCGTGGCGCCCGCCTCGACTCGAACGAGGCGGCCCTGTTGGGGCAGATGGGCACCTTGGAGGGTGAGCGTCTGACCCAGGAGCAGGCGATGGCGGATGCCATGAGTGGGCGTTACACCGGCGCTCAGGGTGGTTTGGATCAGCGCCGGTTGGATGCGGAGGCTGCTCTGCGGGAGCAGGGTGTGGGGCCGGAGGCGTATACGTCGGCGGTTGGTGCTGAGACTGCGGCGTTGTTGGGGTCGCAGGGTCTTTCGTCGCAGGATTTGCAGGGCCGTTTGGCGTCGATTGCGGCGTCGGAGGCTACTGACCGCCAGTTGGGGGCGACTGGGTTGTTCCAGGATGCCCGTAGTGCTTTGGCGGATGAGTTGTTTGGTGGCCGGGCGGATTTGGCGGAGGATATTGCTGGGCGGCGTACGGATCTGGGTTTGCAGAACATGCAGGCGTTGGGTCAGATCGGTACTGGCGAGTTGGGGGCGCAGCAGTCGTTGTTGAATCAGATCGCTCAGGGACAGTTTGGGGCTAATCAGGCGTACAGCACGGGCATGTATGGTGCTGGGCAGGCGAATGCTGCGGGTAGGTTCAAGGGTGCTGAGGCGGCTACTGCTGGTGCGTTTGGTGCGGGGCAGACGCAGCGTGCGGGTCAGTATCAGGCGCAGCAGGCGTATCAGTCTGAGGTGTCTCGTATCGATCAGTTGGAGGCGTCGGGGCAGATTTCGAGGGCTGAGGCTGCTCAGGCTAAGGCGGAGGCTGAGGCGAAGTCGAATCAGGCGGCTGCTGCTGAGGCGGCGCAGTTCGCTCAGATTGATGCTCAGATGGGTTTGACGCCGGGTACGGCGCAGGCCATGTCGGCGGGTGGCTTGTTGGGTGATCTGTATGGGGACATGATGGAGAACCCTGCGGGTGATTACGAGAACATGATGCCGTGGGTTGGTCCTAATGGTGAAACGTATTTCATCGATCCGGAGATCGGTTTCAGGTCAGAACTCGATGAGCAGCAGAACGCTCCGTTCGGATATTACCCGGTGGATATCAACGATACGCTGGCGAATGTACCGATTGGCGGCTGGGGCGACATCGAAGCCATGCAGGAGTACGAGGCACGGAGGTAGTCGTGCCGTCGCGTGAAGATATTCTGGCGAACATTACGACTGGGCCTGGCCGGCCCAGCCGGGGGGATATTCTCGCCAATATGACTGGGGGCGCCCAGGGTCCGTTGATCGACCTGGTGAGGGCTCCGAAGGATGTGCCGCAGCGTACGCCTATTACGATAGAGCAGTTGGCGCCGCGGCCTGACCCGGTGCAGTTCCCGAAGGCGCCGGAGCCGGAGCCGGGGCCGTTTGAGTTTGCTGGCCCGTTGGGGAAGTTTATTGATCTGATCGATACGCCGCGTGCGGCGATTGTGTCGACGATCAAAGAGGTTGGTGATCTGTTTACCGGTGAGGGGTTTTCGCCTGTTGATTGGTGGAAGCAGACTGAGGACAACCTGTTTATGCAGGATGTGATGCGTGATTGGGGGTTGGATCTTCCTGGCCCGTTGGACATGGTGCTTGGGTTGGGGTTGGATATTGCGTTTGATCCGATTACTTATATGACGGGTGGTATTGGGGCTGCTGGTCGTGCGGGGATGACGGCCCCGAAGTTGATAAATGTGATGTCGAAGGGTGCCGCCTGGTACGACGACATTGTCAAGGCTGGCGGTAAGGCTGGGGTGACGGCGACGCAGGCCGCTCACAAGTCGAAGGTGTTGAAGGATGGTGTGAATGCTGTCGGCAGGTCGAATGCTATGCATTCGGCGGGAGCGGAGGCGTTGAAGGAAGTTGGTTTGTTGGGGCAGATGGGGTTGTTTTTTCCGACGACGGGGCGTCTGGGGCGGGCGGTGCGTTTGGACAAGGTGTTGGACAAGGCCACCAGGGGTGGTGTGACGGCCCGTCGTGCCAGCCAGGCGTCAAAGTTGCCGTACATTGGCGAGTTGGCCCGCCCTGTGGCGCAGGGGGCGCTTGATGATGCCGCTGAGGCGGTTGCCAGGTTCGGGGCGGCCGGGGCGCAGGATGCGGCTGCTGCGGAAGCGAGGATCGTTGGCCGAATGAAAGACATCGCCAAGGGTGTCGATTTGGGTGACATGCCTGACGATTTCTATACGGCGGCGGCACGGGTGGCGGCGAGGATGCCGGTCGAGGCGTTCAAGTTGCCTGGTTTCACCGGGAAGGTGTTGACGACGGTTGTTCCGCAGTTCGGGAAGGCGAAAGCGAACCTGTTCAGTAGGGAGACTGCGAAAAAGAAGGCGAAAGCGGGCCCGCTCAGTAGGGGGATTGCGGAAACGATTGAGAACTCGTTCAACACGAAGGCCGGCCTCAAACGGGGGTTGCGAAGCGGCGATTACGAAACAGTGTTGGATGCCAACAGGATCATGGTGGGCAATAATGCGGGGTGGGCTGCCCGTAACCGGTTCATGGATCTCATGTCGAAGGATGCGTTGGATCTTCGCCGGTCGGCTCGCCGGTTGGGGTTGGAGCCCAAGCAGGTCGACGACATGCTGAAAACGCAGTATTACCTTACTGATTCGTTGGGTGCGACTGTTGTGGAGAATGGTTTGCCGGTTATGAATCCGGCGTTTCAGCAGAAGTTTGGTGCTGTGATTGAACGTGCCGGCCTGAGCGTTGTTGCGGATTTCTGGACTCAGGGCCGCCACTGGATGGATAATGCTCTGCTGCGCGCTAATGCGTTTGGTGGGATGAACTGGTTGGCTTCGAGTGCCGATGAGTTGTGGGTGATGCGTCGGGCGTTGGAGCAGGCGTATGACCCGACGATGCAGCGTCAACTGATTGCTGGCGGCGAGTTCAGGGGTATCCCGTTGATGAAGCAGGCGGATGATCCCTTGCGTCGCACGGTTGATGAGCAGATCAAGGCGATAGCGAAAGCCGAGTTTGGTGATGGGGCGGAGGAACTGTTTGATACGAACATTTGGAAGGCTATGGATGTTTATTTGAGCAAGATCGGGGAGGGGGTGCGTCGATCAAAGATTATGACCTTGTTGGAGGAGGGGGGTATTGCGTTCCAGGAGCCGTTGACTTGGATCAAGGGGCAAAAAGATGTTGCCCACAATGCGTTGAAAAAGCAGTATGGCGCCAGGGGCGATTTGTTTGATGAGGTGTTCAGGGGGATTGAGGCCGGCCTGGATGTGGAGCAGGTGAAGGCCATGCGGATGAAAATTGCGAAGCGGGAAGGTGCGTCTGAGATGGGGGAGCAGGCGGCTGCGTGGGTGGCTGAGACTGAGATTCTTGAGGCGAAACTGGTTGACATACAGTCCCGGTTGATCGAGGCGATGGGCGATGTGACCCGTCGTGGCCGCCAGTCGAAGGAGTCGATGCATGAGTTCATGAAGCCTTTGTTGGAGGAAGCGTCGTTGATTGGGTACCGGAAGGCCCAGTTGGAGGCGGTCAGCAGGATGTTGATGGGGCAGCAGACGGCGGCGACGAGAACGATTACTGATGAGAAGTTGTTGGCCGAGTTGACGGAGGCGTTTGCGGCCGCTGCGGAGAAGATGCGGCATTTGGTGGAGGACGCTAAGTCGTTGGCTGAGGTGTCGACGGATGTTCAGTCGATGAAGCGGTTGCTTGCTGCGTTGCAGGAGCCGTTGGCGGAGTTGGATAAGCAGGGGTTGTTGGATGCTTTTCCTGAGGTTCCGAGGATGCGGGAGTGGTTTGGGGATGTGTTTGAGTTTCGGGAGTTGTTGAACCCTGATCCTCCTGGCCCGTGGGCGAAGACTGTGCCTGCTCCTGGGTTTGATGTGCGGGAGGTTCATTTGGATGGTCGTCTTTATCCTGATATTGGGAGTATTTATCGGGATTACAACGGGATTTCTGTGAATGATTTGCCGAGGTGGATGGGGGAGGCTGAGAATAGTTGGGAGGAAGTGACTGCTGCGTATCGGGGTGCTTTGGATCGGGGGCATGGTTACGGGGCGTCGTTGGATGAGTGGCAGCAGCGTCAGGCGTTGGCTGGTGGGGTGTTGTTGTCTAAGGATTCGCCGTTTGTACGTTTGGAAGCGACGTTGCGGGATGGTGTGTGGTCGAGGAATGTTTCCGGTGGGGCGGAGGTGGCTGAGGGTCAGCCGTTGAAGTGGTCGAAGGCGCCGTCTGAGGAGGTGCCGTTTGCTTCCCGGCCGTTGCGGGAGCCGAAGTATTCGATCCCGTCGGAGAAAGAACTACTAATCAAGTACCGCAGCGTCACGAATGTTGATGAAGCGACGCGTATGACGTTGGAGGAACGCCAGGCGTTGCGGCTTCGAGAGGCGAAGGCGTGGACTGATGCCGGTAAGCATGTCGGATCTAAGCCGCGCACGACGTTGCCTGGGGAGAGTGCGATGTCGGTGCGGGAGGTGGATGGTCGCCGTCAGATCGATGTCTGGACTGTTGAACCGCATGGCACAGTGCAGACGGTTGAGGAGTTTGGCAAGGAGGTCGATAAGTGGGTTCGTGACGGCTGGGTTGTTTCGGTGAATGGTGAGGAAGTGGGGCGGGTTGGTTCGTTGAATGAGGCGAAGGAGTTGGCGCAGGCCGAAGCGACGAAGCGGTTGGGTGTGGCTCCTACGGCGCGTGCGGTGGCTGCGGAGGCGGTTACGCCTCCGCCGGCAGCAGCGTCTACACGGAGTGCGTTGACGAACCGTGCCGACGAGTTGAATGAGCAGTTGAGTCGTGCTTTGGATGAGGGCGGCTTTATTGCCGATGACGGGTCTGGTGACATTCTTCTCGACCTCAGTGATCTGGAGGCGCGGAAGTCGTATTCCCCGGAGATGCGTGATCTGCTCGACGAGATTGATGAGGTGGACCGCCTCCTGGCTGCCCGTAGTGCGGAGGCGGTTACGCCGCCTCCGGCAGCAGCGGCTGGTGGTGTTGCTGCCAGGCGTGCTGCGGCTCGCCGCAAGGTGTTCTCTGCCTGCACGGGAGACAAGTGCCCGATGGTGGAAGGTGCCACGGTTGCTGCCGAGGATCTTTATACGGGCGAAACCTTCAAGTATCTGAGGCGCCAGATCGACGGTAGTGACGCCGAGTTGGGTGGCATTATCTCTGCGAAGCACGGGGTGTTGGATCCGACGGAGATGGTCGGGTCGTACGATGTGCAGTTGCCTAAGACGGGCGCTAAGGAGGTTGTTGCCGGGCCTGAACAACTACAGAAGTTTGCTGATCTTGTGGGGGGTGCGGAGGAACTGTTCTTCTACGGTCCCGCTGCGTACCGTGCCTTGATGAGGGATCTTCTAAAGAGGGCACAGGCGCGTGGCCTGGTGGGGGAGCATGTTCGGGTTGTTGAGGCCAAAGGGGGCATTGGGCAGATCAAGGAGAGTTTGGGGAAGTGGGCTGGCGAGGGGGTGCCGGCGCCTACGGCCCGTGAGGTTGCTGCGGAGGCGGTCACACCGCCGGCGGGGGGGCCGGTGTGGAGGGATCTTGCCGGCTACAAGAAGGGCGACGCTTACGAACTGGTAGCGGATCTGAACGCGAGCGAAGGAGTGATGCTGCCAAGGGGGAGGTCCTGGGGTGAGGTCGAACCGACCATGTTTCGGATTCGTAGGTCGAAGGGGAAGGCTGGCGGCTGGACGGTTTGGTACAAGCGGGAGGGGATGGAGAAGTTTGAGAAGGTTGCCGACGGCGGCAATGTGCGTGTCCCGGCAAAGAGCAACCCTGATAAGACCGTGGCGGTTCCTGGGGTGTGGGAGACTTTGGAGGACGCTAAGGCGCATGTGGACAGTTTGGTGGGCGATGCTCCTACTGCCCGTGTGGCGGCTGCGGAGGCGGTTACGCCACCGCCGGCCACGCCTTACCAGGAGTACGCCCTGGGGGAGATAACCCGTGAGGAAATGCTGGAAGCAACAGCGGAGGCGGTTACGCCTCCGGCAGCAGCGGCACCTACGGCCCGTGAGATTCGGATTGTGCGCCATGCGGAACCCGACGCACAGGCTTTTGCCGAAGGTAAACCGCAAGGGTTGTATGTCACCCCGTTAGACGAAGCGCCTCCTGGCGGGGTGTCGGCTCATAGGGATCTTGGAGAACCCGTTTATGCCACGGTTATGCCGAAGAACCCGTTGGAGGTTCCCCAGGCAAAGGTGACCATTCCTGAAAGAGCGGCGTTCTGGGGTTCTGAATACGAGGCTGACGCCGGGGTCAGCGCGCTGAGACACTTGTTGGATGACGCCGAATGGGGACGCCTCCTGCGAGGCGACGGTGAACTGAGGAAAGACCACGTTGAGCGCCTGCTAACCGAACTTGAAGAACGGTTCCCCGGTTTCGATTATCGGAGGATGATTGACGAAGGTGAGGACGCTTATTCGCTGTTGGGTGTTTACGGTTCACGCCTTGCTTCTGAACAGGGTTATGACGTAATCATCTTGCGGGGCAAGCAGATTCGTTCGGGTGTGGATGATCCTCACCCGGTAGTAGGGGATGAGATGGTGGTGCTTGATGCAAGCCTTATCAGATCGGAGGGCGCACCTAAGCCTCCGGCGGCGGCTACCAGGGCGCCGGATCCGTCGGGAATGTACGGGCCGAAGGGCGCCCCCAGGTTCGACGAAGCCATTGTGCGTACGCCTTTCGGTGATTTCCGGTTGCGGTTCGTTGGGAAGCGGACTGGTCAGGGTGTGGAGATTCTTGATGCCCCGTCGGGGTTGATGGCTTCGCCTGCGAAGACAGGGGAAAAGGTGCCGGGAACGCGGGCACCGTTGGGTCCAGGTGTCAAGTTCAAGAACTATGCGGCGGCGGAGAGCCGTATCGACGGGTGGGCGCAGGAGGTGTTCGAGAACCGTTGGACGGGGGCGGAGGCTCAGGGTGCGGTGGGGGCTACGTTCTTGGATCCGGCCCGGCAGGGTGGGGTGCGGCAGGCGTTGGCGACGTTGACGGGTCGGACGGAAACAACAGGGTTCCCTGGTGGCATCGAGGAGGGTTTGTCGTGGTTGGATGAGCCGATGTGGCGGATGCCGTTGGAGCAGCGGATGGCGTTCACGGAGGCGGAGCGTGACGTTCTGATCCAGGCGGAACGCCTGAATCATCTGGCGTACGCTTTGGCGGATTACGAAAAGGCTGAGGCGGCGATGCGGGTCGGGTTGACGGTTGAGGCGGAGATTGCGACGATGCAGGGGCGGCTACGTCAACTCCAGGCCGAGTTCGATGTCACGAAGGAGGTGTATGAGGCGGCTGGTGCGAATCTGAGGGAGCCTGGTGGTCGGAAGGATCTGGCGCATCAGGGTCTGGCTCCGAAGGATGTGGCGGAGTTGTTCGATGGGACGCGTACCGACATGGATTATTTCCAGGCGGCGTTGCGTAAGTTCAACACCTCCAGGGGTAAGGATCTGTTCGATAAGTCGTTGACGCAGCAGACGGCGGCACAGTGGGGGCCGAACTCTGTGGATCCGAAGTGGTCGCGGGGATGGTCGGCACCGTTGGGTGACGGTGGGGGTGAAGCGGCCCCGGTGTTCGAGATGTTGAACGCGTTGTTCAAGACGAGTTCTTCAAGCGGCGACTTTGGTGCGTTCTTGAAGTGGTACGACAAGTTCCTGAACTATTGGAAGGCGCAGGCGGTGTCTACGCCGGGGTTCGTTATCCGTAATGGTTTGGGTGGTTCGTGGTTGTCGTACGCGTTTGGTTTGATGGAGTTGGGTTCGACGAACAAGTTCGCCGGGGTGTTTTTCAAGGCGTCGAAGTTGGGTGAAGGGAACGCTGTCAAGGGTGTCGATGAGATGATAAAAGCACTTGGAATAAGTAAGAAGAAGTCGGTGTCTGTCGGGTTTGGTTCCCGTGTCGACATCAACGAGTTGCGTACCATCCGTCGTGTTCTCGACAGCGGCATTGTTGGTGGCGGACAGGTCATCACTGAGGTTGACAGGAATGTTGCTATGAGGCTTGTCAGGGAGTCTCGCAATCCGATCACCAACCAGCCGATTGATGTGGTGTTCAATCCGGCTTCGACGGAGTTCGCTCCGTTCCGGTTTATCCGCTCGTCGAATGAGCAGATGGAAACGGTGTTGCGTGGCGCTCTGGCGTTCGATGTGTTGCAGAAGGGCGGTTCGGTTGCTGACGCTGCCGGCCAGGTTTACAAGTTCCATTTCAACTATGCGGATTTGACGAGTATGGAACGGAAGATGCGTCGCATCATTCCGTTCTGGACCTGGCAGAAGAATGTGGTGCCGATTCTGGTGGAGAGCCTGGGGAAGCATCCGTATGCGTGGGGCCGGTTGCAGCAGGTGAAGGGCAACCTGGAACTCCAGTCGAAGGAGGAGGGGGTGGTGCCGGATTATTTCCTGGAGAACATGGCTATCCGGTTGCCGTGGAAGATCAACGATTATCAGTCGTATTGGATTCCTGATTTGCCGTTCCGTGATCTGAACCGTTTGATGAAGGAGCCGGGGTCGATCACGCGGGTGTTTGCTGAGTCGGCTGCGCCGCCGGTGAAGGTGCCGTTGGAGATTTGGGCGGGGAAGCAGTTCTTTGCTGATCTGCCGTTCAGCGGCAGGTATCAGCAGGTGCCTCATGTGTACGCCAAGTTCCCGTTTCTTATGGATGCGTTGAGTTTGGCGGGGAAGGCGAAGAAGGATAAGAAGGGGGAGTATAAGATGCGGGATCAGGATTTGTATATGATGGATAGTTGGATGCCGTTCTTGTCGAGGTTCCGTAGGTTGTTGCCGAATGAGAGCCGTTATTCGCGGCGTGTTGCGTCGACTGTGGTGTCTACGGTGTTTGGTACGCAGGTGCGGGTCAATGATCCGCATGAGACTCGTAATCAGATCATTAGGAATGATCGGGCGTTTGATGAGAAGATGCGCGATTTGATTGATATTGAAATGAGGGTTCGATGAAGCCGTTGTCGCAGACGCGGGGGGTTGTGTCGCGGGTTGAGTGGGGGGCGCGTAAGCCGGCGAAGCCGTTTCGTGCGTTGCGTCCTGGGCGTGTGAAGGGTGTGGTGTTGCATCACAGCGGTGTGAAGGATGGGCCGTCGTCGGTTGCTGCGGTGAAGGCGTTCGAGTCGTACCATATGGATTCCCGTAAGTGGGATGGGATTGCTTACAACTGGTTGGTGGATGCGGCTGGTGCGGTGTTTGAGGGGCGTGGGCCTGGTGTGCGTGGTGCTGCTACGAAGGGGTGGAATGCCCGTTCGGAGTCGATCTGTTATACGGGGTGGGGGTATGAGCGGGTGCCGGATGTGGCGTTGAAGGCTATTCAGTCGGTTGTTGATGATGTGCAGTTCCGGTATGGGGGTTCGTTGTGGGTGCGGGGGCATCGGGATGTGTCGTCGTCGACTTGTCCTGGTGATTGGCTGTATGACTGGTTGACGGATGGTGCCCATGTTGAGCAGGGTCCGCCTTCCGATATTGATTGGGCGGGGATTGTGGCCTATCTGACGGCTCTCAGGGACCGTGTGGCGGCTGCACCCCTGTCGTGGCGCCAGCGGAGCCGTGGAGAGGCTGTGAGGGCCGCTCAGAGCCGTTTGAAGGGCCGTGGGTACGACCCTGGTCCTGTTGACGGGATCTATGGTAGGCGTACAGCCGGCGCTGTGAAACAGTTCGAGAAGGCTATGGGCTTCTTGAAGCCGAACGGTGTCCTTGACGGTGACACCTGGACGGCATTGTTCTTCGTGTAGAGGGACACCCCATCCATCTAATAGGAGGTACCCACATGCCGAAGGGCAAAGGTTACGACACATTCGAGAAGACGTTCGGATCGCAGGACGAACAGCCCTACGACTCGACATCGAGCGAGAACATGCACGCCATGAGCGGCAAGGCGAAGAAAGACGCCGCGTATCTCCGCAAGACGAAACTGGGGAACGCCAACAGTGGCGGCCGCCCCTTCGGGAAGTAGGACACCATGAGAGATGGTTCAACCCCCAAGAAGGTGAAGGCCAGCCAGGTGCTGGTCACCTCGGTGAAGACGGGTGGCGGTATCGGTACTGTCGGCTCACCATCGAAGGCCGGTGCCCGCAAGGCACTGTTCGACTGATGCCGAAGAAGCCTCGTCGCCCAAGTTACTGACATGCCCCTCAAGAAGGGGTCCAGCCAGAACGTAATCGGCCACAACATCGGTAAGTTGATTACCGAAGGGTACCCACGGGACCAGGCCGCCGCTATTGCCTACGATAAGGCAAACAGATCGAAGGGTTCAAAATGACCGACATGCTAGAGAGAGCAGCCTGGACGTTCGTTCAGGGATTCCTGGGAGTATTCCTTATCAGTGACCTGTCGACCGGCCGCGGAGCCGTCGTCGCCGGCACCGCCGCAGCACTATCCGTCATCAAGACGTACGCCAGGGATAAGATCGCGTAGTGGACGACCTTGATGCCAAATGGGGTGACTTCATGGCATCGAGTGGCGTCCAACTAGAAGAAGACATTCTGCGTTCCCTGCAAGAAAGCCGGCACATCCTCGACATGGAGGACGGCACCCACGCTTCCTGGCACAACAGTCGCCTCGGAACACTACTGGTGTTCCAACACGACGAAGCACTCAGCATGGTTGGCACCTGGCATGACGCAGACGGCGGCGACCTCATCGCCTTGTCTCGCATCCTCAGATGGGTGAACGGTTTCATGGACATGCTGGAACAATGCCTGATGCTCTACGATTCGTTCGAAGACGATTGACGGACAAGGCGTTTCTGAACAAGCGTCGACTCTGACAACTGTTCCTGTAGTTTCCGAATAATCCGGTCGCGTCTACGCGCCAACGTGGTCTTCGGTACACCCAGAACGCTGCCCACAAACCGCAAACTGAGCCGGACCGTCGTCAACATGAGGAAGATCCACTGGTCTTCGTCACTGAGGGAATCCACGGCATCAGCCAGGATCTCCCTCAACTCGTTCTGTTCGTCGATACTTTCTTCCGGCTCAGTGAACGGTGCGGCCCGCACCAAAGCATCGTAAAGAGTTTCGGGGCGCCGCTGCGACCACGGCCGGATCGTAGTCTGTGATTGACTGACCGGTCCTAATAGTAGATCCAGCATCTGCGGATCGGATGTCCATGCCCCCCGCTCCGCCCTACTCAATCGACGGTGCGTTCAGAAACTGCTCCCCGATGACCCTGGTGTTCTCCAGGTCGTAATGCGCCGGCTCACCCTTCGCCCACGCTTCGTCGTAATCGATCCAACCCAGAATGTCGACGACCCGAAACTCTGGAGGAACAGGTTGCACCACCCACAGGATCAACCCCTGTTCCAACTGGCGGCGGCGTACAGCCGCACTGGTGCTGGTCCGTACCCGACGCACCTCAATGTTGTGACCCACATCCGGCAGATGCCTGTAAGTCTTATGCTCCGACTTGTGCCACACATGCCCAGGCCAATACTGGTTCGTGATCTTCGCTACCGCTAGTTCCCCCACGCAGGCAGCAGCCTGCGCTGTGCGGTTGTCCTCCATGCGGTTCTTGTCATAATGGGTGGCGTCACGCTTACCCCAGTTCGCCACATACCGGCGTGCCCCAATGTTCAAAGCGTGTTCGTACTCCCACGGGTCCAGTTCGATCTGTATCGTCATGCCGCGACTCCCTTGTCGCGTGCCGTATCGAACACGGCGAGGCCCAGGTCCGGGTGGACGCAGTTGCGGAGCACCTGGAACGGACAATGGTTGCCGTCGTAGTAGACGTTGCCCTCGTAGTGGATGCCCAGCCAGTCCATGAGGTCTTGCTTGCCGACCTGCTTCTGGTTGATGAATCCCTTGGGCCGGGGCACATCCTCGACATGGGCGAGGTCGAGGTTCGTCCAGAACAGGTGGCGGCCCACCTTCTGGGCGGGGACCAAGACCTCGTAGTAGGGCTGGACGTTCTCCACCACCCACGGGGCCTTGGCGAAGTGCTGGAGGTAGATGACCTCCTCGTACAACGCCATGTCTGGGTAGCGGGGCGACCGGTTCTGTCCGGCCTTGACCATTCGTGAGTGTGATTGGCATGGAGGCGAACTCCAGACGAAGTCGAACTCGCCACTGTGGTCGAGCAGGTACTGGTGGGCGTCCCCGACGACCATGTCATCGTCGGGAAACAAGCCTGTGTAGACGGCGGCGATCTTGGGATCCCATTCGACGGCCGTGACCTCACAATCACGCCAATGCTTCCTGTTGCCCCCCACTCCCGCATATAGGTTGAGTACGCGCATTACTTCTTCTTCCCGACCAGGCGATGAACCTGACGGTCATCGTCATACGCCAAACCGTTCAGAGCATCCTCAACGAGTTTGAGGTAGTTGGAAACATCTCCCCGCAACGGAGACTTCTCCATCTCTATCGGAGTCAACGTGATCGTGACCCGGTCGTTGGAGAACGCGCACGCCAACGACACCGGCCCCTCAAACTTCGGCCCCTTGTACGCATCAGCGATCACCTGCTCGGCATCGACCGTTCCCTTCGGCGTGTAGGTGCGCCCCTTTCCGAAACGTGGCCGACCCTTCGCCTTCGGCCGGCCACGAACAGTGAACCGGTATGTCTCAGGATTAGGTGCCATTGGAATCCCCCAGGGTGTTGTTACGGGCATTCATCACAAGTTCCTCCAAGCGGCGGTCACGGTCATTACGGCCAACGAACTTTCCGACACGCTCATCGAGTTGACCTGTCAAATGCAGAACAGTGTGGTCACTGTAGTTCTGCCTAAATAGCGAACAAGCGAAAGAATACAGGGCGTTGGAACGATCCTCCCGAATGTCTCCATCCCAGATCCTGCGGGCAATGAACCCGAAGTCTGAATCACGGCGCGTTCTGACATGCTCCACCTGAGCGATGGGCTTCGAGTGACGCTCCTGGTACAACGCATGGATGGAACGGATCGCATGGCTACTCGCCCTCGACTCCCACGCCTGCTCCACAAACGCCTCCAACCGGTACGGGGTGTCATCATCGTCGATGATGACCTGCCGGCCAGGGTTCCCCATGTTCGGATACGGCAACAACAAACAGTTCCCGAACCCTTTCCCATCCAACGCCGTCTGCTTCGGGTAAACCTCCTTGGTGGGTACATCCAGCAGCCGGCACGCCCCCATCATCGCCTCGCGGCCAAACTCGGCAGTCAACGGCTGCCGCAGATACACCCACACATGGAAGCCCTTCGACCTGGACCGTTCAATCCAGCCACGAACATTGAACCGTTCCAACAACCGTTGCAGATTGCAGGCGTGAATGAAGTCAGGCTCACCCTCGTCCAGGTCAACAGCCAACCAGTTCACATACCATTCGGTAGTGCGCTGGTAATCCTTCCTGAACAACGGGTACACACCAATCGGGGGTTCCCCATCAAGGTGTTCCCTGATCGCATCCTCATACGGCTCACCAACCGCAGAGTAAGCCTCCCCCTTGGAATCAACCAACGGGCGAATACCATCGTAGTTGATGGCGATACGGCCGCCCTGGTGGAGCCGGGCGAACGTATCGACTACGTCAACCATCGGTCATCCGAAGGAATATCTGATTCGTAGTATTCACGCACAAGCCCGCAATGCGGATCCATGAAGTAATCCACAGGAGGATTGGTGGTATGGCACGGCGGCCGCTTGTTCTTACACAGATCCAACGAGATGGATACGGAATGGATGCGCTGCTGGTAATCGTCGAGTTTCGCCAGATCCCGTTTACGGAACACATTCAACTGGAGGATCGCATACTCGTCGGCGTTGAACTTGCCGTCGTCCATCCCCCTCGACGTACCCCTCGTTGAACTCTTGCCTGACTGGTGAACCAGACCGACAGGAAGGTTCTCCGTTTCAGCCCACTCCTTCACACCCTTCAACACCGACGACACACCCTCGTAACCAGACGCCGCCGGCAACTGCTCCAGGAAGTCGATCATCACGAAGCGGGGACGGATCTGCCAGAAGTCCTCACACTCCGACAGCGCCTCACTCATCTCATTGAACCGCATAGCCGACGGGAATATCTTGACCCGGTCCAGCATGTCCTTGGCGTCCTCGATGTGTTGCCTGTGGATCATGTCGCCGGCCTGGAGGGCTTCCTCCACATCAGCCAGGTTCTGGAGGTACAGCAAAGCGTACAGTTTGCTGATGACAAGAGTCTCCGGTTCATCCGGCGTGAAGATGACTGCCCGAAAGTTCGGATCCTCGTTCAGGTTCTTCGCTATAGCAGACAACAACACGGCAGACTTGCCGCTATGGGCACGACCCGTCACGACGAGAACGTCAGACGGCCACACGCCACGCATCTTGTTGTCGATGTCTCCTAACCCCAGGAAGAACCTGTCGTGGCTCCCCGCTGCGTATTCCACCCACTTGTCTACCGCCTTATGGCTAGGCTGAAAGTAACGGTAGTTGCGGCCAGACGGCTGAACATCGACACCATTCAATCGGGCATCGATGTCAGCCGCACTGAGCGCGACAGGTGAAGTATCCGTCACCTACCGGTTATTCGAGTAGGTGTATTGCTGGAGATCCGCCCTGCGGGACTCCCACACAAAGTCGACAGCGTCGGCCTGGGTCTGACCACCGGCCTGATCCCACACCTTCAACGGAACATTGCTGTCACCGTCGTTGACCCAGATGCCGACGTTGTTGGACACGTTCACCCCCATGTGGGTGAACGCCTCCTTCATCACGGAGAAGTTCGGGAAGTTCTTCCCGCTCTTGGAAACATCCGTGGAACCGTCAGCGTGTTCCTTCACCTCGAACACCTTGATGGTGCCGCCGTTGCCGTCCGACCACTCGTTCGGCTGGAATGCCAGCAGGTTCCAAGCAGCCTGCTTCTCGTCGGAGCCCTTGCCGACACAGAAGTCGACCCGTGGGTATATCTTCTGACCCACCTGGGCGCCACTGGGCGCCCCTGTTGCGGCCCTGGGGACCGGGGCGGCAGCCACCGACTGCTGGGTTGGACCCGGCGGAGGGGGCGGCGCAGGGGCAGCCTCAGCGGTCGCACCAGGAAACGCGGTAGTCAGCGTTTCCAGAGCGCAACGCTCCACCAGATCGTTGTGGACCGTTTCAACGGTAGCCAGGTACAGGTTGGCGTCACCGCTACCGGCGCAGACTTCACCTGCAACCTTTGCGGCAACCTGGGCAACAATGGAAGCATCTCTCCCACTCATAAATAACTCTCTCTCTCCCTTTACCAGGGTGTTGGGCCAAGGTGTTTCCCTCGGCATTCACCGGCCTGCCAGACGGGGCACCACTTTGGTGAGCAATGCCATCCCGCCCAGCGCAACGGCCAGACTTTCAGATCGGATTGTATAAGAGCGGCTGCTGACCAGCATAGATCCCGCAATGCTTCGGTATCGGGATCGTGTCGTTCGATCCTGATGGTATGAACCTTGCCCTTTACCAGACACACCAGATCGAAGTACGGCACACCCAGAGCGAAGCAGTAGACGCTGGCCTGGAGGTTCCACCGCTTCTGCTCCCACGGTTCATACGCCCGGCTCGGGTTCTTCCAGTCGACGATCAGATCATCCTGCACCCAGTCGGCGGTGCCGGTCAGCACTAAGCGTACGCCGTCACGTTCATCCAGAACGGTGCGGAACGTCTGCTCGACTCCGGTCGGAACCAACAGGTTCGGAAAGACTTCTTCATGCCAGGCAACAAGGTTCTTTCGGGCGACATCCACCACAGTTTCAAACTCATGTCGCCAAACTTCAACGGTGCCGGCAAGATCAGAAGCAATAGAATCCATGTATTCAGATGCTTCTTCAATGGAAACCCTGTTACCCGTGTGCATTAGTTCATTACCGCAATACTCGATAGCGGCATGAACCATATTGCCACGCAGCATGTCGCTGCTTTCCTGCGAACGTACAAGACCCAACCGTTCCTGGCGGGCCTGCTCTGGACAGTTCGAGAAGGTGTTCAACCAACTCTGGCGTATCGGAATCTCAATCATGTGACCAGTATGGCAGACGGTTGTGACAGTCGGTGGCCGGCACCGCCTCGGAGAGGAAAGACGGTGCCGGCGGGAACCGGCCCCCGTTACCCCCAACCCCCCCTAAAGGGGGGTTGGGGTACGGTACCTGGTCAATCATACAGCGGGGCGTCACTCAGAACGGGGATCACATCCGACAACGCCACGTTGTGCATCCGTTCACCCGTGGCACGGTTCAAAAGTTCATGCGCGCGCACCCGCCCCACACCCGCCAGGCGACCCACCTTGGCGCCGTTACTTATCTCCATTTGTGCGTCCAACATTGCCTGTCGACGCACAAAAGCAACCGCAGTCTTTAGTGCTTCCAGGTTGTGCGCTATCTCCGCAGAAACACGCAAAACCCGTTCATGATCGTCACCGTATTCGTCTAAATGTTTCCGCATTGTCATGCCGAAAGCAACCGGTTCCGGCAGAAGATCAGTGCCGAAAACGTAGACGGGTTCTTGCCCGTTACCCACGGTCCCATCCGCCCTGTTGCGTCACGCTTGCGGCGTTACGCAACTCCTGATCCAACGCCTCAATCAGAACACGAATACGGTCAATGGCCGCCGGGTCGAACCGGTCGGGCTTCGCCACCATGTCAGAGAACGGGGCGTGGACGCCCAGTAAGACACGTTGGGCGTCGCGGAGGCGAGCCTCCATAGTTGGGACGGGGGTCAGAAACTCCCCGTCAGGGTCGGTTGGTGTTGCCATAGTTACCTCCCGGTGATCGATGGCTTAGAAGAAATGGTTGTTGCCTCTACCTGTACGGCGGGTGTGTCCCAGTTACCTCCAGGACGCCCCCAAATGGCTGGCGATAGCGGCCATAATGCGTTTCAGTGTCCGCACTTCTTCGAGCAGTTCCGCTCGGTCCCTCACCTCCCGCAACAGTTGATCCTCCTTCGACTTGTAGTAGTCGTGTTGCATGGCGGGCCGCCGGGCATAAGGATGCTCGATCATGCCGTCGGCACCGCCACGATGCAGATACGAACCATGTGCCCGTCATCGATGGGCGCATGGTCAACATGCGTGACCTGGATGGTGTCGCCGCTCACGATGATCGGACCCACCGCATTCCGCAGGTCTTCCTCGGTCAGCAGCACCTCATAGGTACGCAATACTGGTTTCGCTATTACCTTCATTCGCCTTCTCCTTCATCGTCGTATCTCTTATCGTCCTCAGTAAAACAGCCGGCGCAGACATCGATGTAACCCTGACCGTCACTCACCCTGTTCTCACAGTCGAAGTCGATCAGTAACCCGCACCGCTCACACTCACGGCAGGCACACCACACACAGATGTCACCCAACCGCATGTCAGGCTTCTCGCCGGCCTTCACCGACTCGCAGGTGCCTTCAGCCACGTTGAGACAACCAGCCCACTCTGCCCGCAACCGGGCAGCATCCCTGTCCCGCTCGGCCAGGAGAGCCTCCCGTGTCATCGTCCGATCCTCGCCGGTAGGTCTGATGGTCACATCGCCTCCCAACAGGTAGGGCACAGGTACCAGTTGAACTGACCGTGCCGCTTACGTCTGGCCTGTATCAGCAACTCCCGGTCGCCCACCGACAACGACGGAAACGCCGCATCAGCGAAAGCAGAACCCGCCTCCATGTACGCCAACAACGACTGCTCCGGCACCTCGATGGTGTCGACGCTGTCGCACTGGCGGCAGTCCATCGTTACCTCATCCATTGGGAACCTCATTCCGTCGGGCACGGTACGACCGGAAAGCCTCCGACGGAGACTCACAGTAATGACCGGAGAAGCAATCCCAGATCCTCCCGTCGTCAGATGCCATCGACCATGTGACGTAGGGGTGATACGGCGACGACACCGGCATGGCGAGAACGAGCCCTAGATGCGACCGTTCCCCCTTCCGGCCCCGCCACCGGTGGTGGATGATGACATCGGCGCCGTTACGCAACACGATTGCGCCCGACCCGGTCACGCTGCGACCGCCTTGCATCCACAAAACTGGATACCCCGGCCAGGACCGATCAAACTCATCCAGCCCTGAAGGCAACCGTTCTCTGGATCGTGTCCATCGACGTTGTGGCCGCACTCGCCGCATGTGGGGCGACGGTCAATCACCTTGATGCCCATTTTCTTCTCCCGCCACATCGGATCGGCCTCATCCAGACATCCCATACACAGGTTGCGTGGATCTAGTGGGTACTCATACACAAGCGAACTGCCACACTCGTCGCACTCGGTGACGAGTACGTCATTGTGGTCAAACACCCGGCCCATTACTTACCCTTCCCCAAGAACGCGTTCATCATTCCCGTGAAGATCGGAAGCGGCGCACCCGCCGCTTCCGCTTCCTCGATGCGGCGGGGTATCTCCTTCTTCAACCAATCACCAGCCACGACCTGCTTGGGCTCGTCGGCCTCACTCCCAGTATCTTCTGCTTCTGCCATCTCTGCCTTCCCAACCGGACCATCCGGTGTAGAGCCCGACCGTACCCCGTGAAGCATCCACCGTGCAGAGGGAACAACTCGTCTACACTCAACCCGTCGACCACCCGGCCGGCACAACCAAGGAGAAAACAACATGCACGAAATCACCGGACGCGACAACGTCCTACTCATGGAGGGCCACCCCCTCTCAGGTATGGGCAACTGGCACGGCCTCGCAGAAACAGAACGCTGGGACGCAGACCTCCGACAAGGACTCGCCACCGAAGACGTACGCCGAGTCCTAGGCGTCGGCAACTGGTCGGTACAAACCGTCCCCCTGGCCGACGCACGAACCAACCCGCCGACCCTGATCGACAACCATGTCGGCATCGCCTGCGGCGACCAGCCACCCCACTACTTCCCGACCAAGGCCTACGGCGTTCTTCAGAACGAGGAACTCGTCGACCTCGCCGGAATCTTTCGGGAAGCAGCCCGCGTTGAGCGAGGCGTCGACCTACCGATCCTGTCGGCGGGCACCCTGCGTGACCGCCGCATGGCGTTCCTATCCGTCGGCGTCCCCGACGACGCAGCCCTCGACGGCCTCCCCGCACGCAACCACGCCATGAACCTAGGCACCAGCCACGACGGCACCTGCGCATTGGTTGGTTGCCTCGCCTCGTACATTGTCGTATGCGCAAATACCTTTCGCGCTTCGCTCCTGGGCACCGCCGCCCAGGAGATTCATGTCAGGCATACGCAAGGCATCGAAGACCTGACCGAGGCCCGCATGATCCTCCGCAATATGATCGGTGCCGCCTCCCTGACCGATGCCGCCATCACGCGGCTGCTCGATACCCCCTACTCGTCGGCCCACCTGTGGGAGGACCTCACCGCACAGGTGTTTCCCCAGGTGTACGCCACACCCGACGACGAGCAGGGATGGACCGGCGCCCACACGAAGCAGGAGAACCGCCTCGAAGCCATCCAAGGCGTCTACTACTCCGACGCCGTACCCAGCGACACCCGAGGGAGCGCATGGTCGGCACTCATGGCCGTGCAGGGCTGGGAGCAGCACGAACGGACCACCCGCACCGCCAAGGGAGCGAAGCCCCGCCACCGTGCAGCCCTCGCCATCCAGCGGACCGTCGCCAGCGCCAACGGCAGCGGCTACCCGCTATCCGACGCCCTCATGGCAACCGGTGTCGACGGCCTCAACGGGCACACCATGAAAGAGATGGTGAACGCATGACCGACCAACTCGCAGTCGGTGACCGTGTGAAGGTCAAAGGCCAAGACATACACGGCAAGATCGTGCGCTGGGACGGGAGGAAGGCTGTCGTTCTGGACGGCGACGCATCCGACTGGATGGAGGACGACGACGACGGAACGCTGGTTTTCCCTCTAGCAGACTTGGAGCGTGCCACATGACCGACCAGACCCTGGCACCGTTGGACGACCTGCTACGAGCCGTAGCGGTCGCCCTACTACCCCACATCACCGAGGCGTTGGCTCTGCCATCGAACCGCTTCCTCGATGTCGACGACTTCAACGAGTATTTCGTGGAAGCCATGAACCAGCACGACGTCATGACATCCGACGACTTCGACGCCGACGACTACGGGATCCTGACGAGAGACAACTTCTCCCCCGAGGATTACAACTGCATCACCGACAGCGACGGCTACGTCACCCTCGAAGAAGCCATCGAAGGCGTACAGGACTGGATAGGCCGGATCAACTGGGGCAGCGCATGACCCTTACAGCGTTCGACGTAATGCACGCCCTCACCCACCCCAGCACCTGCCCCCGATGCGGATACCCCGGCACCATGCGAACACCCATTCAGGTCAACGCCCTGTCCCGGCACACCCGAACCGACACCGACACCCCCGCCTACATCTGTGCCACATGCGGCCAGGATGAGGCAATGGAGCAGGCATTCGCCACGCTGCTACCGACAGCGAAGTGGGCCCACCCACCCACCTAAGAGAAGGGAGGAACCAACGGCGCCGGCACCCGGGGGGGAGCCGGCGCCGTTCTCCGTTTTCCCCCTTCCCCATGCACCCGGCACACCGCACCACCGACAAACAAAACCGCCCCCTGGCATCGATCACGAAAAGAAGCTCCGTACACCGTGGCCGAACCAGCACCGCCGATAGTGGTACCCTCCCACCATCAACCACAAAGGAGAACCCCATGACAGATCCGTTACTACTCGAAGCCATCGCCTGGACCCTGATACTGGCGCCCGTAGTCCTCGGCGCTTACCTACTGGTCGTCGGCGCCATCCAGCGCCGACGATCCGCCCGCCGCATGGCCCGCCACTACTGGCAGACGGTCGCCGCCTACCGCCGCTCCCTCGAGCAATGGAGCAACGAGACAACGGGGGACCGATCATGACCACCGCCGCCACCAATCCCCGCCGGCTCTACACCGTCGCCGAACAGGCCGCCCACCCGACCGCCATACCCTCCCGCACCCTCGCCGGATGGGAAGCCCTGGCGGATGGGTTCCTCTCGTCGGATCTGAAATGCTCCCCGGTAGCCGGCACCAGCAAAGACGGAACCCCCCGAGCATCCGACTCCGTCCGCGTAGCGACATGGCTCCCCAGCGGCCCACCAGAACAGGGCGGAACGTGCCCGGGAGCCTCGACGTACTGCCACCGGGCGCCCGGCGGAACCCTG
>Ga0315328_10000154_pt1 | contig 27970 bp, 30 predicted proteins | sample M120032315metaG_FD_203462 | JGI IMG/M metagenome (GOLD analysis project Ga0315328, IMG submission 203462) | Ammonia-oxidizing marine archaeal communities from Monterey Bay, California, United States - M1 200m 32315 | ecosystem: Environmental > Aquatic > Marine > Intertidal zone | place: USA... | reverse complement strand
TCAATGAACTGTCGAAACCCGACCGCCAGAATCCCCCGTGGATGAGGACTACGACCCGAAAGGGTCCGTCCCCCGGCGGAACCCTGAGATCGCCGGCCTGAAGACGATCAGGTCCGTAGGAAATGCGACGAAGCCGCTCGTGGCCGACGGCATTGAGATCGGACTCCTTCCTCGCTCGAGGAGCGGCGGATGTGGATGCTCCCGCATCCGGCATCGTTGTCGTGGCTCGCGCTGTTGTCGTGGCTGGCGCTGTTGTCGTGGCTGGCGCTGTTGTCGTGGCTGGCGCTGCGGTCGTGACCGACACCGTTGTCGAGACGAGCGAGTCTGGGGCGTCGCTGCTGCACGCGGCTTCGGTGGCACACATCGAAAGAATCCCCAGGCAGGCGACCACCCTTGTGGGCCGGTAGTAGCGGGGATGAACACGTCTCGTCGTCAGGCGATACGTCACAAGCGTTGTTCCTTACGAGACAAGGGCGCCTCTAGGTGGATCAGTGTGGGGCCCGGTAGGTGCAGATACGTGCGGTGAACTGTGCGTGAAGGATCGTATATTTCACCGGATGGCGACCATCCTTATCACCGGCAGTAACAGTGGCTTCGGCAGCTTGGCCGTCCTCACCCTTGCCAGGCAGGGCCATCAGGTGGTCGCCACCATGCGGACCGTCTCCAAGGGTGACGACCTTCGACGGCTTGCTGAAAGCGAAGGTCTTGATATTGAGATCCGTCAGCTCGACGTCACCGATCCAGACTCAGTCGAAGCAGCTATCGCCGACCCGGCAGGCATTGATGTGCTGGTCAACAACGCCGGTTTCGAGGTCCAGGGAGCGATAGAACAGATTGACGATGTTCTCATGCAACGTCAACTGGAGACCAATGTCATGGGTCCCCTACGCACAATGAGAGCGGTTCTCCCAGCATGGAGCGAGCGTGGAAGCGGAGTAATCGTAAACGTCAGCAGCATCGCCGGACGGGTGGCCCCGCCCTACAGCGGCGCTTACGCGGCATCGAAACACGCTCTCGAAGCCCTGACTGAATCGCTCCACTTTGAGGTATCCCATCTTGGGATCCGGGTTCATCTCATCGAACCCGGGCGTTTCCCGACCAACTTTTCCGACAACATTGTCTTCCCCCCGACCTGGGAGGGTTCGCCTCACGAGGACCGGGCCCTCATATTTCGGGATTCGTTGACGAGCCTCGACGGAGACGGGACCCCAGCCGATCCCCAATTCGTTGCCGATGCCATTGTTCGTGCTGCCACTGACCCCTCGACACCGTTTCGAACGCTGGTTGGCGGGGACGCCGAACTCATCGACGCAACCAAGACCTCCATGAGCTTCGAGGATTTCGAAACCACGATGCGTACCGCCCTCGACTGGCACGACTGACATCGATTAGTTGAGCAGGGGCTCAAACCGGTGTTAGTCCCTCTCGAAGAGGTCGCCCATCTTGTCGAGTTGGTCGGTCAAACGCTCCAGCTGACCCTCCAGCCGACGGTTGATTCTTAGGGCGACGGAGGCCAGCACGACCACGAGTACCGTCACCGCACCCGCCGTGATGAACAGGCTGAGCAGCGAGCCGCCATCGGTGTTCGGGAGGATCCGGGCCACCAGGCCGTTGATGGCGTCCTTCCAGGACAGGGCAACTACCAGACCGAACGCCGTCATCACCGACGACATCACGATCCCGCGGATATTCAGTTTCTCGACGTTCTCTCTGAAGTCGCTCATGTGCGCAGCTTCTCTCCGTCTGACCTTCGGCCCGCTGGTCGGTCATCGTAGGCGAGACCCACGAAACCGCAGGTCAAACAAGCACTACTGGTCGGGATGGGGAGATTTGAACTCCCGACCCCCTGCTCCCAAAGCAGGTGCGCTACCTGGCTGCGCCACATCCCGGATCGGCAGCCAGTGTACGAGTAGGCCACGGTTGCCCTCGGGGTAAACCAGGGCTGTCCGAAGGTGACGACAACGGACTGGTGCGCGATCCTCTTGCACGGACGACGCCACGATCCTGGAGGTCCCGAGCAGCATGAGTGAACCGATCTACGACGCCCGGACGTTCTGGGAGCTGGTCGAGCGGCGGGTGGTCGACAGCCCGGATCGGGCATTCCTGATCGACCCCGGCGGGGACGAGGTACCGGACCGAACGGTGACCTTCGCCGAGGCCAGGGCGTGGGCTGAACGCACGGCCGCCGGGTTCGCCGACATGGGTGTCGGTGAAGGCACCCCGGTGACATGGGTGCTGCCCACCCGTATCGAGACCATTGTGGTGTCCCTTGCCCTGTCGCGCCTCGGTGCCGTCCAGAACCCGATCATCCACATCTATCGGGACCGCGAGGTCGGCTTCTGTATCCGTCAGACAGCCGCCGAGGTGGTACTCACACCGGGGGAGTGGAACGGCTTCGACTACCGGGCCATGGCCGAGCGGGTCACCGCGGACTTCGACTCGCCGCCGATCGTGCTTGACACCTACGACACCCTGCCCGTGGGAGACCCTGCTGGACTCCCACCGGTCCCGGCGACACCGGCCGACGGAGAGCCACCCATCCGGTGGACCTACTACACGTCAGGTACCACATCGGATCCCAAGGGCGTGCTGCACACCGATGCCAGCCTCATGGCCGGAGGCGTGGGTCTAGCCCGGGCATTGGACATGCAGCCCACCGACGTCGGGTCGATTGCCTTCCCGTACGCCCACATCGGTGGCCCCGACTACCTGGTCTGTCTCTTGGCCAGCGGCTTTCCAGCCGTGCTTGTAGAGAAGTTCGACCTTGGTGCGGTGGTAGATGCCTACCGCCGCCACGGAGTGACGATGGCTGGTGGCAGCACCGTCTTCTACACGATGTTCCTCGGGGTCCAGCGCCAGCAGCCCGACGATCCGATCATCCCTACGCTTCGCCTCCTCTCGGGAGGCGGGGCTCCCAAACCCCCCGAGATCTTCTTCGAAGTGCAGGCCGAGATGGGCATCCCGGTGGCCCACGGCTACGGAATGACCGAGAGCCCGATGATCTGCCAGGGGTCGCCCGCTGATTCCGACGACCAGCTCGCCCACACCGAAGGTCATCCAGTGCATGCCGCTCAAGTGGCCATCTGCCGACCCGATGGAAGCGAGTGCGATCGTGGAGAGGAGGGTGAGGTCCGGATCTCGGGCCCGCAGCTCTTCAAGGGCTACCGGGACCACTCCCTGAACGCCGATGCCTTCGACGATCTGGGCCGGTTCCGCAGCGGCGACCTAGCCGTCATGCGTGATGACGGCCACGTGACCCTTACCGGTCGACTGAAGGACGTCATCATCCGCAAGGGCGAGAACATCGCCCCCAAGGAGGTCGAGGACGTCCTCTACGCCCACCCGGCTGTCGGTGCCGTAGCCGTCATCGGCCTTCCCGACACTGAGCGTGGTGAACGGGTCTGTGCGGTGGTCGAGACCGCGGAGGATTCTGAACCACTGACCCTCGACCAGCTGGTCGAGGCGTGCGCCGACGCCGGTCTCATGCGCCAGAAGGTGCCTGAGCAACTGGTGGTGTACGACGGCCCGCTACCCCGCAACGCCACCATGAAGATCCTGAAGTACGAACTGAAGGAAGCCATGGCCGAAATTCCCTGGCCGTAGGGGAATCCCCGGCCCGGGAGGGACTCTTGGCCCCAGGAGGGTGGGCCGTAGGAATCACCGGCCGGTGAACCGGCCCTGACGACGATCCCGGAAGGCCGCCACACCCTCGGCGGCATCCTCGGAGGCCGCCAACCTGGACTGGGTGGCCCCCAGCGCCTCGATGCACGCCTCTTCGCCCTCGCGGACGTAGCGGGCGGACGAGGCCTTGGTGGCCTGGATGGCCAACGGGGCGTTCGTGCAGATCACCTCGGCGATCTCGATGGCCCGGTCCAACTGGGTGCCGGTCGCTACGACCTCCTGGACGAGACCGATCCGGTAGGCCTCGGCCGCGTCGAACTCGTCAGAGGTGAGCAGGTGGTACATGGCGTTACCCCATCCGCCCCGGTCGACGAAGCGCATGGTGGCGCCGCCCGCAGCATGGATGCCCCGCATCGGTTCGAGTTGGGAGAATCGGCAGTCGTCGGCGGCTACGACGATGTCGCCGGCCAGCATGAGTTCGATGCCCAGGGTGAACGTCACGCCCTGCACCGCGGTGACGATCGGCTTGCAGCACCGACGCCCGAGCGACATCGGGTCGATGCGACCACTGGTCGACCGCCGACCTTCCTTCATGCCACCGTGGAACTTCGGAAGGTCCAGCCCTGCAGTGAAGTGGGCGCCGTGGCCGAACAGCACCCCGCACCAGAGGTCGTCGTCGGTGTCGAGACGCTCGAAGGCGTCGACCAGCTGGCGGGCCATCTGCGGCGTATAGCCGTTCATCTTGGCTGGTCGGTCCAGCCCGATGAGCAGGATTCGACCACGTACCTCGGTGGTGACTCCGCCTTCGGCGGGATCGAGTTCGGTCATGGTGGGGCCTCCGTGTCGTGCGTCTGACCCGGAGTCTGGACGACCGGGAGGGTCCCCGACGGATCAGGCGGCGGCCCGTACCGCCTCACGCTCTAGCAGGCGTTCCTTGATGGGCAGGCCGAACGCGTAGCCACCGAGGCTGCCGTCGGTGCGAAGCACTCGGTGGCACGGAATCAGAACCGGGATGGGGTTAGCGCCCAGCGCGGTCCCCACGGCTCGTACCGCCTTGGGGCGATGGATCGCCCGGGCCAGATCCGCATAGGTGTGGGTGGTTCCCGCCGGGATTGCCAGGCAGGCCTCCCAAACTGACATCTGGAAGGGCGTGGCGCCACGAAGATCGAAGGTCAGGTCGCTGCGATCGCCGGTACTGAGGGAGTGTTCGATGGTGTCGAACAGGTCGTCCGGCATGGTCTCGGCACGTGCAGCTCCACGGCCGGTGCGGTCATGGTGCTCCTCACGGAACCGGGCGAAGGTGGTGGTGTTCGCAAAACTCGCTCCCGAGATGCCGTAGTCGTTCCAGGCGACCCAGAGGCCTCCGACCGGTCCGGCAATCTTCGCGATCTTGTCGACGGGTTTCTCGTCGACTTCCTCCTCGGTGCCGGTCATGCATGTCCCCCTTCGAAGGTCGTGGGTGTGATCTGCCCACTCTCGCGTAGAACCCTGTTGCATGCATCCCACCAGTGGCTGAAAAGCGGCGGGATCAGCGCGTCTGGCGGCATGGTGGTTCGGCTGATATCAGAGGAAATGGAGAAGCGACGTCAGTCGGGAGTCCCACATGTCGATCTGGTGCAGGTGTTCGCTGAGTCCCGGGTGCCGCGAATGCGTGCCGCTCTAACTGGTTGAGTGGCCGGTTGAGTCGCCCGACCGAGTGGGCAACCCGATCAGTCGGTGTCGAGGCCCGATCGGACGATGACTAGCGGGCACGGGCTGTGGTGGGCGATGGCTTGGCTGACCGAGCCCAGGCGGAGTCCGGCGAATCCGCCTCGCCCCCGGTTGCCGACCACCAGCATGGACGCACCTTCGGCCGAGGCCATGAGGGTGTCGGCCGGCCGGCCCTTCTTCAGGGTGCGCCGGATCTCGACCTCATTTCCGTATTTCGAGGCCTCGAGGGCGGATTCGATGACCTCGCCCTGCATCTTGTCGACCTCGGTCGCCAGGTCGAACGAATCCAGCGGGACGTAGCCCAGGTCGGGGGCGGCGGGCACGTAGGTGGGGGAGAAGCAAGTCACCACTTCGACCATGGCGCCTCGATGGTGGGCTTCTTCAAGGGCCCAGATCAACGCCTCGCGGGCGTATCCCGAACCTTCGATGCCGACGACGATGCGCCGGTCGGAACCCTCACCCATCAGGTATGCCTCCGTCTTGGTCCCCGACTACCTATCTCAAGTGTAGGACAGGAGAACGGTCGGGGTGCCGGGCATTGGTGGGCCGGGCGTCATCTCAGGAGAGGGCTTCTTCGACCTTGGCTATGGCCTTCTCCTCCGGCGTGTTCAACGCGAAGGCCAGTTCGGATACCAGCACACTGAGGGCCTTGGTGTAGAGGGTCTTCTCACCGGCCGACAGGCCCTTGGCCTGATCGCGCAGGGCGAGGTTTCGGACCACTTCGGCGACCTGGTAGACGTCGCCGCTCTTGAGCTTCTCCTGGTGGTTCTTGAACCGTCGCGACCAGTTGGCCGGCTCGCGGATGTCCCGCTTCTGGAGCACCTCGAACAGGTCCTCCACGTCGTCCTTGTCGATCGGCCAGCGCATGCCGACGTCTTCGGCCTTGTCGACCGGAACCGACAGTGTCAGTTCGCCGTGGGCCATCTCGAGCACCAGATATTCGGTGTTCTCGCCGAAGGCCTTCTTCTTTTCCTTCTTGACGATGACCGCAGCGCCGTGGTGCGGATAGACGACCTTGTCGCCGGGCTTGAACATCGAGGGAGCCTCCGGGGCTGCTGGGGGGGAGGATTCAGGATACCGCCGTGAGACGGTGGACGAGCCGGGAACGAGTTGGCTCGAGGGGTCGGACCGATCAGGCTCCGAGGCGCTCGCGGGCCGCCTTACTTCGTTCGAGCAGGTGCTCGGGCACACCGAACTGGTTGCCGGCCGCTCCGCTGCCACCGTCGGCCTCGCCGTCATCGAAGGATTCCTCTGGAGCCTCGGCGGCACGTCGTCCTGCTTCGGCCCGGTCGATCCGGTATGCGTCCCAGTCGGTGGCCAGACAGACCTGCTGGTGGCCGACCTGTCCGAGCCGAACGCCGTTGTCAAAATCGACCCAGTAGCGGTACCAGGTCACGCCATTGGCCACCCGGACCTTGCCGGCTGTGCCCTCGGGAACGCCGGGAAGGTCGACGGTTGCGACGACCTTCTTGTAGCGCTTTATGGGCAGCGTGCGATCAATGGTCTTGGCCATGGGATTCCCGGGAGTCTCAGGTGGCTGGTTTCAGTGGGCAGGTGGCGCAACGCTAGCGGCCCGCTGAACGCCCGGTGACGACAGCGTCGACCACTCGGGCCACCACGTCGTCGATGGGCACGTCAACCTTCTCGCCGTCGGCCCGGCTGGTGTATTCCAGCTGGCCGTTGTCCAGGCCGCGGGGGCCGATGGTGATCCGCAGAGGGATGCCGACCAGTTCGGCATCGGCGAACTTCACGCCAGGACGACCGTCTCGGTCGTCGAGCAGAACGTCGATACCGGCGGCCTGAAGTTCTCCGTAGAGGCGTTCGGCGACGGCCATTGATTCTTCGTGGTCGACCTTCACCACGGTCAGGACCACCTCGTACGGGGCGATCGACATGGGCCATATCAGGCCGTGTTCGTCATGGTGGGTCTCGGCGACGGTGGCCATGGCCCGGCCCACGCCGATGCCGTAGGACCCCATGGTCGGCACCCGGTTGACGCCTTCGGCGTCCAGGACGGTGACCCCCATCGCATCCGCGTACTTGCGACCCAGCTTGAAGATGTGGCCGGCCTCGATACAGCGAACGACCCGCAGGGCATTGCCACAGGTGGTGCAGGCCTCGCCGTCCAGGATGCAGCGGATGTCTAGCCAGTGGTTGACAGCGATGTCGCGTTCGACGTCGACACCTTCGAGGTGCTGGTCGTCGACGTTGGCCCCGGTGGTCATGCCGGACCGGCCACGAAGTGCCTCGTCGGCATAGATGGGCAGTTCGGTCACGCCGACCGCGCCGAGGCTGCCCGGCGACGCACCGAGGGCCGCTTTGATCTCGTCGGCGTCGGCAGGCACCACTTCGGTGGCTCCGGTGGCATCGATGAACTTCTGCTGCAGGAACGGATGGTCGCCCCGCAGCAGGACCAGCGTGAGCACGCCGTCGACGTTGTAGACGAGCGTCTTGACCTGGTGGACCGCCGGATGGTCGAGTTCGACGAGTGCTGCGATGGTCCGCACGCCAGGCGTCGGAAAGCTCTGCGGAGCGTCGCCGGACGAGCGGTTATCCACGGGTTCGAGCGCCGCAGTGGCCCGCTCCACATTGGCGGCGTATCCGCATCCGTCACAGATCGCCACGTCGTCCTCGCCGGCATCGGACTCGACCATGAACTCGATCGAGGCGCTGCCGCCCATGGCGCCCGACGAGGCCTCCACCGGACGGGTATCTAGGTCGAGACGTCGGAAGATCCGCTGGTAGGCGTCGTGATGGAGGTCGAAGGACCGGTTGAGGCCATCGTCGTCGAGGTCGAACGAGTACGAGTCCTTCATGGCGAACTCGCGTACCCGCAGGAGCCCGGACTTGGGTCGGGGTTCATCCCGGAACTTCCACTGGATCTGGTACCAGAGCTGCGGCAGTTCCCGGTAGGAGTTGAGCTCCTGGGAGATGGTGGCGAACACTTCCTCATGCGTCATGCCGAGGGCCAGATCGGCGCCCTTGCGGTCCGTCAGGCGGAACATCTCGTCGCCCATCGACTCCCAACGGCCCGAGGCCTGCCAGATGGAGGCGGGGTGCATGGCCGGCAGCAGGAACTCCTGGGCACCGATGCCGTCCATCTCTTGGCGAATGACCGCGGCCACCTTCTGGTGGACCCGCCAACCCAGCGGCAGCATTGAGTAGTGGCCGGACTGGAGTTGGCGCATGAAGCCGCCGCGGGCGAGCAGGCGATGGCTCACCGCCTCGGCCTCGGCCGGGGCGTCGCGCAGAGTGGGAACAAAAAGGGATGACCAGCGCACCGGCCGTCTCCTCTCCGGCTGTCGGGGCCGTTCGGGGTGAAGTCAGATCGTACCAACCCGCACCGGGGGCGACGGTAGCCACACGGCGCTGGTCCGGCCGGGTAGGAAGCGGCTGGCGGGCCCGTGTCAGAATCGATCCATGACCGACACCATCACCTCCGTGGCGGCGACCGGGACCCCTGACGAGGTCCGCGCCGAACTCGATGCCTGGCTCTCTGAGAACTGGGATCCTGACCTGACCGTTGAGGAGTGGTGGGCCCGTCTAGCTGGCGCCCGGTGGGCGTCGCCGGCCTTGCCGCCCGAGGCTGGCGGCCGTGGCTACGGACGGGACCTCGCCTCGGCGGTGTCGACCGGACTGGCAGAGGCCAATGTGGTCGGTCCGCCAATGGGGTTGGGCTTGATGCTGGCCGCACCGACCATCGGTGTGCACGGCACCCCCGAACAGATCGACCGCTGGGTACCGCCCATCCTTGAGGGGACCGAGGCCTGGTGTCAGCTGTTCTCCGAGCCGGGCGCCGGATCGGACCTTGCCGGCCTGCAGTGCAAAGCGGTCCGTGACGGCGACGAGTGGATCATCACCGGTCAGAAGGTCTGGACGTCAGGCGGCCACATGGCCCAGAAGGGGATGCTCATCGCCCGGACCGATCCCGATGCTCCCAAGCACCAGGGCATCACCTACTTCGGTATCGATATGGACCAGCCGGGTATCGAGGTCCGCCCGCTCCGGGAGATGACCGGACAGGCCTTGTTTAACGAGGTGTTCCTCGACGAAGCCCGGGTTCCCCACGACGCTGTCATTGGCGGCCTGGGCGTCGGCTGGGCGGTGGCCAACACCACACTGGCCTTTGAACGGGCCAGCCTTGGCGGCGGCGGGAAGCACCCGGTGTCGGTGGCTCCTGGTCCGACGGCCGGCCGGCTTCAGGCACGCGCCGGTGATTACACCGAGCGGGTCAACCGAGGTCCGGACGGTGAGGGCGGTCGTGGCATGGGCACATCGGCCATGATCGATCTGGCCCGTGCAGTGGGCAACGCTGATGACCCGATCGTGCGTCAGGAGATCGTGCAGCTGCACATTCTTGGCGAGGTGAACCGGCTCAACATGCAGAGGGCCAAGGCAGGCGGCAGCCGCACTGGTGCCGAAGGCAACATGGCCAAGTTGGCCATGAGCGAACTGGTTCGACGTAGCCGCGACGTGGGCAACCTGATCATCGGAGCCGACGGGATGCTGGCCCCGGCTAGCTGCACTACCGGCGGGGTGGTCCAGGAGGTCACGGTGTTCAGCCCGGCGCCGGCCATCTACGGCGGCACCGATCAGGTGCAGCGAAACATCATCGGCGAGCGGGTGCTCGGCCTTCCCAAGGAGCCGGGCCCGGACAAGGGAACGCCGTTCCGGGACCTCCTCCAGAACTAGCTCGGAAACAGGTGGGCCAGGAGGGCTGACCGGACAGCGTCCGGATCCTCCATCATCGGGGCGTGTCCCGAGGTGGCCAGTTCGACCAGTGTGGCGTGACCAAGCGCGTCGACCAGCGGTTGGGCGCCCCGACGTGGGGTCATCCGGTCGAGCGTGCCCAGTACCACCGTGGTCGGACAGGTGATCGCGGCTCCGGCATCCACCGCTCCGTCGTATGCCCCGCACAGCGCCAGGTCGCCGGCCAGTACCCCGTCGGGCGAGGTCTCGATGACGGCCCTGCTGGTTCCCGTCATCGACATTCCCGGGGTGGGGTTAGTGCCGAACTTCTGGTCGGGTCCGTGCATCCAGCCGGCCATGAGGTCGGCGGCCAAGGGATCGTCGTCGTCGGCGGCGGTTTGCAGAGCGGGATGCACGGGCATGGCTGCTCCGAGTCCCATCACGACCAGCGACGCGATCCGGTCACCGAGGGTGGCAGCCGCTTCGAGGCCGATGAACGCGCCCATGGAGTGGCCGATCACGTGCAGTGGCCCGCCGAGGGCCTCGGACAGGTCGCCCACCCAGGCCGCCAGTTCTGCTATCGACCCCAGCGCCGGTCCGTCGGAGTAGCCGTGTCCCGGCAGGTCGATGGCTACCGCCCGGGTGTCGTGGTGGGCCAACCAACGGGTCTGGTGCGACCAGACCGTTCGGTCCATGCCGGCCCCGTGGATCAGGGCTACCAGCGGGGCATCGGCCACCTCTGGTCGGTCGATGGCCATTGCGCCAGTCGCCGCGTGCACCGATTGGCCAGCTACCTGGATTCTCATCGGTTGATTACGCCTTCTGAGAGGCGCGCAGGGCCCGCGACAGGTCGGCACAGATGTCGTCGGGGTCCTCGAGTCCGACAGAGAGGCGGATGAGTTCCTCGCCTATCCCGGCGGCTGCGAGATCCTCGGCGCTCATCTGCTGGTGGGTGGTCGACCCGGGATGGATGACCAGTGTCTTGGCGTCGCCCACGTTGGCCAGGTGCGAGGCCAGTTCGACGGCTTCGATGAAGCGGCGTCCAGCCTCTCGTCCGCCGTGCACGCCGAAGCTCAGGATGGCACCAGCTCCCTTCGGGTAGAGCCGGGCGGCCAGTTCGTGGTCGGGGTGGCTGGGGTGCGCTGGATGGCTGATCCACGACACGGCGTCATGGGCGTCCAGCATCTCGATCACCCGGTGGGTGTTGTCGACGTGGCGGGCCATGCGTACCGGGAGGGTCTCGACACCCTGCAGCAGGTAGAAGGCGTTGGCCGGACTCATGCAGCCGCCGAAATCGCGCAACCCCTCGGCTCGGGCGCGCATGGACAGGGCGGTGGTACCGAACTCCTCGGTGAAGGTGATGCCGTGATAGCCGTCGTAGGGCTCCGACAGCGTGGGGAACTTCCCGCTGGACGCCCAGTCGAAGCGTCCGCCGTCCACCACCACGCCGCCGATGGCCACGCCGTGTCCGCCCAGGAACTTTGTCACCGAGTGGATGACGATGTCGGCGCCGTGGTCGATGGGGCGCATCAGGTACGGCGTGGCGAACGTCGAGTCGACGGCCAACGGCAGGCCGTGGGAGTGGGCCACCTCGGCCACCGCGGTTACGTCGAGTACCTCGATGCCTGGGTTGCCGAGGGTCTCGGCGAACACCAGGCGGGTCTCTGGACGGATGGCCGCATCGAAGGCTCCGGGGTCACGGGGATCGACGAAGGTCGTGGTGATCCCGAACCGGGGCATGGTCAGGTTCAACATGTTGTGGCTGCCGCCGTAGATATTGCGGCTGGCTACCACGTGGTCGCCAGCATTCAGGATGGTGGCCATGGCCAGGTGCAGGGCTGCCTGCCCGCTGGACGTGCACACGGCACCCACCCCGCCTTCCAACGAGGCGATCCGCTCCTCGAGCACGGCAACGGTCGGGTTGGAGATCCGTGAGTAGAGGTGGCCACTGACCTCCAGGTTGAACAGGCCCGCCGCGTGGTCGACCGAGTCGAACACGTACGAGGTGGTCTGGTGAATGGGCACGGCCCGCGAGCCGGTGACAGGGTCGGGACGTTGTCCGGCGTGCAGGGCACGTGTGTCGAATCGGTGGTGATCAGGTTCGACCATGGGTGGAACCTAGGCCAGTCGGAGCGACACGATGGTGCTGGTCCGACTGTGCCCGGTCAGTACGAGACCCGCTGGGCCAGTCGGTCGAGGGCCTCGTCGGTGCCGATGGCCACGATTACGTCACCCTCGGCGAACGGCCGACCGGTCACGTCGTCGGTGTGGAACCGGGACGTGGCGTCCCGCACGCTGAGCACCACGGCGCCCGTGTCCTGGCGGATAGTCAGGTCGTCGATGGTTTGACCCACGAAGTCGCAACCGTCGGGAAGGCGGATCTCGCGCATCTTGGCTTCGAAGTCGCCGTCATGGACTACCACGTCGACGAAGTCGGCCACGTTGGGCTGGGTGGCCAGGCTGGCCATCCGACTTCCAGCGATCTCATATGGGTTCAGCACCCGATCGGCACCTACCTGGAGCATCTTGGTCATGGCCTCGGAATCGTCGGCACGCGAAACGATGAACAGCCCCGGATTCATCTTGCGTGACGACAGCGTCACGTACAGGTTGTCCACGCTGGTGCCCAGCGCGGTGATGAGGGTGGCCGCCCGTTCGATGCCGGCGGTTCGCAGCACTTCGTCGCTGGTGGCGTCTCCCACCACGTGCAGTACGTCGTCAGGAAGGCGAGATTCGTCGCGGTCGACCACCACGATCTCCTGGCCGACCGACCGCACGAATTGTTCGATGGCCTGACCCACCCGGCCGGTACCACAGACCACCAGGTGGCCGCTCAGGTCGTCGATGGTGCGTTGCATTCGATACCTCCGGAACTGGCCGGTGAGTCGGCCCTCGACGATGCTCTCGATGACCGACGTGGCGCCGTAGAGCATCGAGCCGGCGCCTAACAGGATGAGTACCGAGGTGTAGGCCTTCCATGCGGTGTCCGGATCGCCGTCGGCAACCTCCCGGAATCCGACGGTGGAGACGGTGATGATGGTCTGGTAGGCGGCATCGACCAGACCGAGGCCGAGGATGGTGTAACCGGCAGTGCCCAGGACGAGTACGCCGACGATGAGCGATGCAGCGGTCGCTAGATGACCCCAGGTGTCGGGGCGGATCCGGGCGAACATGACCTGAGGGTAGGACACGACGAGGGTCGGTTACCCCGTTGGTGTGCCGTGTCTAGAGTGCGCGGTCATGCGCATCGGATTTATCGGATTGGGCAACGCCGGCGGCAAGTTGGCCGGCAGCCTCCTCCGAAACGGCTACGACCTGACCGTTCGTGATCTCGATCCCGAGGTGGCACGCCCGTTTGTCGATGGCGGTGCCTCGTGGGCCGACTCGCCGAGGGAGATGGCTGAGGCGTGCGATGTGGTGATCACGTGCCTCCCGTCGCCCGCGGCCTGCTCGGCGGTGATGGAAGCCGATGACGGGGTCCTCGCCGGGCTGCGCGCCGTGGCCGAAGCGGGGACTGATGCCGGCGGGTCGCAGATCTGGCTGGAGATGAGCACGACCGACGAGTCCGAGGTTCGACGTATCGGCGCCCTGGTGGTTGAGGCGGGGGCCGAACCGGTGGACTGCCCGGTCTCGGGGGGCTGCCACCGGGCGGCCACCGGGAATATCGCCATCTTCGCGGGGTGTGAACGGGAGACCTTCGAGCGGATCCTGCCCGTGCTGACCACCATGGGGCGGCGGATTCTGCACACCGGTCCGCTGGGCTCGGCGTCGATACTGAAGGTGGTGACCAACTACCTGGCGTCGGCCAACCTCCTGTCAGTCAGTGAGGCGCTAGTGACCGCATCGGCCGCTGGCATGGACCTCAACACCTCGTACGAGGCCATCCGCATCTCATCGGGCAACTCGTTCGTGCACGAGACCGAGAGTCAGGTCATCTTGAACGGCAGCCGGGACATCAACTTCACCATGGACCTGGTGGCCAAGGACGTCGGCCTGTTCGATGCCCTGTCCCGCAGGCTCGACGTGCCGTTGGAGCTCTCACCGTTGCTGGTCGAGGTCTTCGAGGACGGTCGGGCCCGCTACGGCGACCGGGAGTTCTCACCCAACATCATCCGGCGACTCGAGGAGGCCACCGGTCTGGACGTGCGGACGTCCGGTTTCCCGGCCGAGATCGTCGATGACGAGCCAGAGGAACCCGGCTACGAGGTGGTGCCGCCTCGATGAGCACGATTCCCGAGGTCATGACTGCTCTCCAGCTGGTGGGCAACGGTGGACCGGAGATGCTCGTTCTACGCCACGACGTACCCGTCCCGGTCCCGGCCGACGACGAGGTGCTTGTGCGGGTCCGGGCGTGCGCCATGAACAACACCGACGTGAACACCCGGGTGGGTTGGTACTCCAAGGCAGTGACCGGGGCGACGGCCACCGAGGGCTTCACCGCCGCCGATTCGGTGGGAGAAGTGGCCGACGACGCCGCGTGGGGAGGCAGCGGCCTTGCTTTCCCGCGCATTCAGGGGGCCGATCCGTGCGGTGAGGTGGTGGCCGTGGGGGCGACGGTCGACGCTGACCTGATCGGACGACGGGTGCTAGCCGACGGCTGGATTCGTGACGCCGACGACCCGTCCGACCGCTCGAAGGCCGGTTATCTGGGATCTGAACGGGATGGCGGTTACGCCCAGTACTGCGTCATCCCGGTCCGAAACGTCTATCCGATCGATCCGGCCGACGGACCCCCGCTAGATCTGACTGACGCCGAGTTGGCGTCGTTCCCTTGTTCGTGGGCGACCGCGGAACACATGCTCACCCGCCCGGCGGTAGGTCTGTCCGACACGGTGGTGGTGACCGGAGCGTCCGGTGGTGTGGGATCGGCGCTGGTGCAGCTGGCCAGGCTGCGGGGCGCCCGGGTGGTGGCCGTGACCAGCGCCGCCAAGTTCGCCGCCGTCTATGCCATGGGGGCCGATGCCTGTGTGGACCGGGCCTCTGATGACCTGGCTGCAGCGGTGGTTGAAGCGGCGGCCAGTCTGGCCGACAAGGGGTCCGACGGAGGGTCCGCCCTGGCAAGCGGCCGGGTCGACGTGCTGGCCGACGTGGTAGGTGGCCCCGACTTCGCTCCGCTGCTCGAGGTGGTCCGCAGGGGAGGGCGGTACACGACTGCCGGGGCCATCGCTGGGCCCATCGTGGACCTGGACCTTCGGACGCTGTACCTCAACGATCTCGAGTTGTTCGGTTGCACCGTGTACGAACCGCCGGTGTTCGAAGCGCTCGTCGCCTACATCCAGCGGGGAGAGGTGTACCCGGTGGTGGCCGCCACGTGGCCGCTCGCCGACTTCCATGCCGCCCAGGAGGCGTTCACCGCCAAGTCCCATGTGGGGGCCATGGTTGTCGAGATCCCCTGAGGTCTCGTTGCCGGACACCCGTCCGGTCGGAGCCGGTGTCAGCACAGGGGCCGGCGCCCGCGCAGGGAAGGGTCAGCCGATGGGTGGGTCGTTGGCGTGGAGCGGGGCGTAGAAGTCCAGGTTCTGCCTGAGTAGGTCCATCGACGTCATGTCGGTTGGGGGCAATTCGCCCTCGTGTACGCCCACCGGTTCGGTGCGGTTGCCCCACGTCAGGGCAATCGACCCCCAGGTGACCCCGCCGCCGAAGGCCGTCAGTACGACGGTGTCGCCGGGTGAGATGCGGCCCGCATCCAGCGCATCGGAGAGGGCCATGGGGATCGATGCCGCTGCCGTGTTGCCCAGGTCGGTGATGTTGACGAAGACTCGCCCCGCTTCGATGCCCAGTCGCCGCGTCGCCGAATCGATGATCCGGGCATTTGCCTGATGGGGGACAACCAGATCGACGTCGTCGGCGGTTAGTCCGGCCCGTTCGAGCACGCGGGCCGCCGACGCCGAGATGCCCTGGACGGCAATCTTGAACACGGCCCGTCCCTCGAAGTGGAGGCGGAAATTCTCTGGGTCGTTCGTGGCCTGAGGTTCTCCGGCCGATCCCATGGACCTGATGACCATGGTGCCGCCTTTGCCGCCGTCGGCCCCTAGGTCGACGGACAGCACCCCGGCCCCATCCTCGGAGGGCTCGAACACCGCGGCACCTGCGCCGTCACCGAACAGGATGGCCGTTCCGCGGTCCCGGTAGTCCATGGCGAAGTGGAGTTTCTCAGCGCCCACCAGCAGCACCTTGTCGGCGTAGCCCGATTCAATCATCGAGGCGACCACCGACGTGCCGTACACGAAGCCCGAGCAGGCGGCGTTCAGGTCGAAGGCGGCGGCGTTGGAGGCACCGATCCGATCCTGGACCATGGCGGCCACGCTCGGGCAGAGGATCTCCGGGGTGCAGGTAGCCACCACGACTAGGTCGACCTCGTCGGCGTCCAGACCGGAACAGGCCAGCGCCCGACGGGCGGCCAGCTCGGCCATATCTGTCACCTCGACGTGGGAGAGCTGGCGGTTGCGGATTCCGGTGCGTTCGACGATCCACTCGTCGTTGGTGTCCATGAGCTGCTCGAGGTCGGCATTGCTGAGCGATACCGGGGGAACACATTTCCCCCACCCGGTGATCACGGCACGTCGGGACATGGGGAATTTCCTACCACGCACGGACGTTCGGACTCGTTGTCGGTGGCGGCCGGTCCTATTCCCGGGTGCCGTGGTTGATGGTGCTCTGGCCCCGCTACGCCGGTAGGGACGTTCGGCTCTTGTGCCCCCGCAGGCCCGTTCCTACGGTCGAGGACATGGAGCGCCATCTGATGGTCCAGACCGGAGCGCCATCTGATGGTCCAGACCGTCGAGGTGCTGGCGCTCCGGGGATACATCGACTTCACGTACGCCGGTAGGTTCGTATACGTATGTCGGTCGATCAGATGAGCCTGTTCACGGCGCTCCTGGCATTGGTCGTCGCAGCGGTGGCCTTGGTAGGGGTGGTTCTGTTGACCACCGCTGCCGGCCGGGCGGTACTCGCAGGGTTTCGAACAGACGCCCGACGGCTGGCTTTTTCGGTGGCCGGCGTCTCAACCGCGGCCAGTCTCTGGTTCTCCGAGGTTGGCGGCTTCATCCCTTGCGAACTCTGCTGGTATCAGCGGATCCTCATGTACCCGCTGGTCTTGGTCCTGGGTGCGGCCGTCTGGGGCGGTGACGATCTTCTGCGTTGGCGGGTCCTGCCGTTCTCGCTCCTCGGGGTGGCCGTTTCGGGTTACCACGTGCAGTTGCAGTGGTTCCCCGACCAGGCGTCTTCCTGTGAGGTGTCGACACCGTGCACCCAGCAGTGGGTCGACGAGTTCGGCTTCGTGTCGATCCCGGTGATGGCGTTCTTCGGGTTTGCGGCCATCACGGTGCTCGTTCTAGCCGCCACTGTCCGCGAGGATGCGGGTCTTCCGGACGGTTTGCGTGCTGGCCGGGATGTCGATTCCATCACTCCGGGAGAGGGGCCATGACCGACGAGACGACCAGTGGTGGAGGTCCGGGTCGGACCATCGCGTACGTACTGGTGGGGGCGGTTGCCCTAGCGTTGGTGGCCGCGCTCACCCTCGGGGGAGGCGAGCCGGTCGGTGATCTCGATGGCAATGAGACCGGTCCGGTGGTGGTGGCAGGCGAAGGCCTGCCCGAGTTCGACGGCACGTCTGGCGATTCGGCGATCGGGATGATGGCGCCTGACTTCGACGCCACCTCGTTCGATGGTCGACAGGTGCTCATCCGCCCCGGTGAAGGGTCGGGTTATGTGTTGGCCTTCTTCGCCCACTGGTGTCCCCACTGTCAGGACGAGGTGCCCAAGCTCGTCGACTGGATCGGACGGGGAGGCATTCCCGACGGGGTCGAGGTGGTGGCCGTATCGACCGCGGTGTACCTGGAGCGCGGTAACCCGCCACGGGCCTGGCTGGCCGTTGAGGGTTGGCCGGCCGTCGCGGTTCGAGACGACGACACGAGCACCGTGGCCGATGCGTTCGGGCTCCGGAGTTTCCCGTTCTTCGTTGTCGTTGGAACCGACGGGCGGGTGCGCGGGCGGATCAGCGGCGGGCTGGCTCTTGAGGACTGGAACTGGGCGCTCGACCAGGCGGGACGTTCAGGCGCCGTGCGATCCGGCTCCGGCTCCGCCTGAGCCAGGGGCCAGAGAGGCGACGGCCGGCTCGGGACGCTGGCTGCCCATCTGGATCCGGCGTTGGTGATGGTGCGAATCGCGCCTTGGGTCGACTGTAGGAGCACTCAATGGGTGCGACCGAACTGCATGTGTGAGGTCTCATTTGTGGTCGCGAGCACCACTTCACCTCGAGGAGAGTCAATCGTGACGGACATTCCTGGTGGCCCTGCAGATACCGCGATGTCGAGATCGATGGCATGCAAGGTGCCTGCGAGGTCATCGGCGTCGGGCGCCGTGATGGCCAACGCCCTGAACTCACCCCCGACGGGATTGGTGTCTTTCGGATTGGCACACTCGAGCCAATCGATGAAAAACGGCATGCGCCCACCGTGCGGACTTCCGATAGGGAACAACAGATCCCACACGAGGAGTTCACCCGATTCCGTCTTGCGCTGGGTGCGATTGGGACCCTGAGTCGGTACGCCGGCCCTGTCCAGTGCCTTGGCTATGGCGTTGAGATCACCTTCGGCCACCCAGGTGACCATTCCACCGCTCGTCAAGTTGGCGAACTGTGCACCAGCGTTACCTTCCTGGGACTGTGCCGGGTCAGGTGCGATGATCTCGAGATAGGTGGAGCCCAGGGACAGAAGTGCATTGCGAGTTCCGAGACCCACATGCTCTCCGCCGTAAGCCGCTGCGACCCCGAACGTGTCCGCTGCCCATTCGATGCCTTCGTTTAACGATGCCACGGCGTACATGAAGTGATCGATCCGCGTGGTCAAGATGCTCGCCCCCTCTGCCGGCAACGGATCCTTGCAGTCCTCGAGAGAAAGAAATTGCAAACACATGTTGAAATGGGAATGGTTCTCATTAGTGTGAGGTGATGGAAATCTTCTATCTAGTCCTACTCATCGTTGTGGTTTCTCTTGGTCCTGGGCTACTGCCCCAGGTGTTCGTCAACAGGGTCTCATCTCAAGGGCTTGCAGACCTGACTGGCTTCGCGTCCGGGCTCTTGTTGGTTTCGGCGTTTGTAGTCGTAGTCCCTGAGGGCTTTCATACCGCTGCTGAAAGCGGTGGCGGGTTCGCGTTCGATCCCGTGGTACTTGGTCTTGCTGGTTTGGCGGGATTCGGCTTGCTGTTGGTGTTGGAAGGCTGGGGAATCGGTCACGCTGTTCACGAGGAGCATCACGACCACGAAAGCGGTCACGGCCACGAGCATGTACATCATCCGTACTCATCAGGAGTCGTTGCACTAGGGCTGTCGGTCCACGCTTTGGCAGATGGCCTTGCTATCGGAGCGGCCGCAACATCTGGCGAAACATCGTTCTCGCTGCTCGTAGCGTTTGCGGTGATCGTTCACCGCGTGCCGGCCGCCCTCAGCCTTGGAATCTTCCTGCTACATCAACCGGGGGGTAGGAGAGCAGCCATAAAGGGGCTTTTGTTATTCACTCTCGCCACGCCCGTGGCCATCGTCCTGTCATACCTGGTACTCGACGGCGCTGATAAGTCAGTTCTGGCCCTCGTGTTGCTTTTCTCGGCTGGGACCTTCGTCTACGTGGCAACGGTCGACACTCTCCCGGCTATACACAATCCGACGACTGGTCGGCGGTCAGTGCGCAACGTGCTGTCAAGTGCGGCAGCGTTCTCCATGCTTCTGATAGTGCTGAATAGCGCTGGGATCTTGGAGCATGGCCATCATGAGATCGACGGTCATCACGATGATGGTCACGTAGGTCATCACGACGATGGTCACGACGATGGTCACGATGATGGTCACGCAGAAGACAGCCGTTGACCATCAAGACTCAAGCCGGTAGCTCGTAGCGCGAATCCAACACCAAGGCGTGTTGGAAGTTTCGAGAAGACATTGCTCTTGGGGCTGCCTTCTCGAGTTTCGGTGCCCTATGGCCTCTAGAGGGATCGTGTCGCCGTGGGCAGGGGCTAGACCGTCGTCTACTAGGCAATCATCCGGTGGTCACGCTGCCAGTCGACGCAACTGGTGGGCAGCGAGAGACCCGGCGACCGCCACCATGGCACCCAGAGCCACGAGGCCTGGCCACGTCATCGACCAGGTGAGGTCACCCAGGAACCCTTGGCGGGCAAACCGCAGCACGTTGGTGACTGGATTTACTCTGGCGACAGTGTGTAGCCAGCCGTTCATGAAGTGAATCGGCACCTGGCCGGTGGACAAGAACATCAAGCTGAACCCGCAGACCTGGATCAAGATCATGGAACGCATTGTGCGAAACCGATAGACGACTGCCAGGCCGAGAAGGCAGAACGCTGAGGCCATACCCGCCGTAGCCACGTAAACGGTCACCAGGGCAAGCGGGCCGCCGGGCAACCTGAGTCCACCAAGAGCCGAGACTAGTAACACACCCGTAGTCGGGATCGTCGACCTCAGCGCGCTGTAGGCCATCGTCCCAACCAAGATCGGTACTCGGCTGCCAGGAGTCAGCAACAGCCGATCAAAGAAGCCGTTCTCAATGTCCTCAGCGGTAGTCGATGCACCACCCACCCCTGCAAACACCGCCCCCTGCATAGCGGCATATACCGCCATCCAATTGAAAACATTGTCGGTCCCGTAACCCTCGACCCGAGTGAGCGATCCGAATGCGCCTGTAAAGCTGACAACGAAGATCAGCGGCATCAGCAGCACCGGCATGATCAAGGTTGGCCGCGCCACGATGCGGCGCATCCCCCTACCGCAGATTGCAGAGGCCACCATGCCGGCGAACCTCAGGTCCGTGGAGTGATCGACCGTGACGGCGCTCACGAGGAACTGAGCTTCCGATTCAGGGCGACCACTGCCATCGTCACCGTGGCAACAGAAATCACCAATGGAACGACAAGTGCCTGTCCGACGTCTGCCCACGACCAGCCCTCGAGTATGAGGCGCCTAACCGGGTCGATAATCCAAGTCACCGGGTTTGCTTCGGCCACCTCGCGGAACCAGCCGCTCATCAGGTTGGTCGGGAAAAACGCTGAACTCATGAAGATGCTCGTGAACACCAACGGAAACGTGGCGTTGACGGCCTCCTGACTGCCCGTGAAGATTGCCAGCATCTGGCCCAGCCCTCCAATGGCAATGACGAGGAGGACCGCCGCGACCACCAGCACGACAGCGGCAGCCGGCCCACCGGCGATCTCGGCGCCAAACAACAGGAATATGGCGATGATGAGGACCCCCTTGACGGCGGCTACTACTACGGCCCCTCCGAGTCGCCCCAACAACAACGGAAGGCGCATGCAGGGCGAGGCCCGTAGCCGATCAAAGAAGCCGTTTTCGATGTCACGGGCTAGTTCCGTTCCGGCCTCGGTCGCACCGAACGACACTGATTGAACGAGGCTGGCCGGCAGTACGAAGTCGAGAAACGAGTCGACGGCCGGGAAGCCGGGTAACAGGATGACGCGGGTGAACTGGTGCGTGTAGACGGCGGCCAGCAGCAGCGGAAACACGATCCCTGGAACTACGTTGCCGAGTTGACGCCATTCCGAGACAACGGATCGTCGGGTAAGGGCCAGGGTCTGGGCTCCGGCGAGACGAAGCCCTGTTGCCGCACCTCCGCTCACAGTTGGAGATTCACTTTTCGGCCCCCTCGAGGCGACGGCCGGTCGCGTCGGCGAACACGTCATCAAGACTGGGCAGATCAAGTTCTAGGTGCGAAACGGTGACTCCGGCGACATCTAGGGCCCGGACTACCTCGGCCACTCGTGCAGCACCTCCGTCGAGACCAATGGCGCAGCGGCCCTCGAAGGCCGGACGCTCGGGTCCGAAGCCGATAAGAACGCTCCGAGCCGACTCGAGGAAGACCGGGTCGACGTCCACGCGCAGCGTCGGAGAACCGACCGTCGACTTGAGATCTGCCGGTGAGCCTTCACGAACCAGTCGGCCGTGGTCGATGATGGCGATTCGGCCGGCCAACTCGTCCGCCTCTTCGAGGTACTGAGTGGTGAGGAAGACCGTCGTTCCCAACTCGCTGTTGAGCCTGCGCACCTCCTCCCAGAGAGCCAGTCGGCTCGTGGGGTCGAGTCCAGCGGATGGCTCGTCGAGGAAAAGGATGCTGGGCTCATGCACCAGCGAGAGAGCCAGGTCTAGGCGCCTCCGCATGCCCCCCGAATAGGTCGCCACACGCCGGCCCGCCGCACCCGCTAGTCCCACCCTCGCTAGGAGTTCCGCACCACGATTCCTGGACTCCGATCGGGAGATGCCGTGGAGCACCGCTTGAAGTCGCATCAATTCGTTCCCCGTCATGAGCGGATCAATAGAGGCGTCCTGCAAGGCCACACCGATAATCCGTCGGACAGCGGCGGCCGACTTCTCTACGTCGTGACCGTCGATTCTCGCAGTACCCCCGGTGGGTCGAAGCAGGGTGGTGAGCATCCGAACGGTGGTCGACTTGCCTGCACCGTTGGGTCCCAGAAATCCAAAGATCTCACCACGGGCAACGGACAAGTCGATTCCTTCGACAGCGACGACCTCACCGAAGGTTCTCTTGAGGCCACTTGCCTCGATCACGACGTTGTCAGTCATTCGTACCCCGTGTTCTCGTCCATACGCGGCCCTTCCTACTCGCTGAACCCCACCCCGATGCCAGACGAGCGACGCTCTACTGAGCGGAGTCGTAATATCTCCCTCAAGTCTCACCTTCTTTACCGCTTAATCCGGAGTCATCGTGTCGCGCTGGGCTGAGAATCTGATGAGGTCGCTGGATGGGCGAGCCACCATGGTCGAAACTGACCTTGGGCCAGTCCAGGTCGCCAGAGAAGGCGATGGACCCAGGGTGTTGAGCATCCACGGTTCGCCCGGTGGGTTCGACCAGGGCCTGGTCTGGGCCCAACGCCTACGCACCGGCGGCTGCCAACTCATCGCTCCGTCACGACCCGGGTATCTCCGGACGCCACTTGATTCCGGTCGAGGTCCGTCCGAACAGGCCGACCTGTACGCATCAATGCTCGACGCCCTCCACATCGACAAGGTGACGATCCTGGGCATCTCATCAGGCGGCCCGTCGGCAGTCCATTTCGCCGCCCGACATCCAAATAGAACCAAAGCGCTGCTTCTTGACGCAGCCGTACTGTTGCCGATCTCCCCAGTGAGCAACGCGATCGAGCGAGCGATCTTTGAGTCCGGTGCCGGGGTCTGGCTCTCATGTCAGATAGCGAAAAGGTGGCCAAGGCTGACGGCGGCATTCGTGGTTGACGTTCTGTCAGCCGGCCTGAGCAAGGACCGCAAACGGGATGCAGTGGATTGGATCACTTCCAGTCCGGCACGACTCGACTGTGTTGTTGAACTCCCCGCCTCCCTCGCACCGAGGAGATTTCGAAAGTCTGGGCAGAGGAACGATGAATCAAATGAGATCAACCTTGAGCCACTCCCCTTCGCCGAGGTGACGGCGCCAACGCTTATCGCCCAAGGCAACAACGATGCCTTTCCTCTCATCGACCACGCCATCAGCGCTGCCAGCAAGATTCCTGATGCCGAGTTGATGTTCGTCGAAGAGGGCCATCACGGATTGCCTTGGTGTCGACACATTGACGCAGTCTCTCGGCGGCAACTCGAACTCTCGCTCGCCTAGTAGGTCTCTATCGAGCGGAACCGAACCTCGACGATGACGATCTAGGCCAAGACCTGGGGCTCTCTAATGTGCACGGAGAGGCTCTCTTAGTAGCGCTGAACGAGCGCTAAGACACAGCGGACTCGGTCGAGATTACGGCTCTGCTGCGAGTGGCCACCCGTGTAGGGGCTTCCCGAAATATGGTTGCCAGCGCAGCTCCCAATAGAACTACCTATAGCGCAGACGTATCTGGGAGGTCGGATCGCGGAACCGAGAGGTGGAGGCCAATGAGAGCAGCGGTGCTCCACGGGGTGGGTGAACCGCTCACCATCGAAGACGTCAAGTTGGACAACCCGTGGCCGCACGAGGTGGTCGTACGGACGGCCGCCTGTGGCGTCTGCCGTAGCGATCTGCACTTCATCGAGGGCCACTACGGCACTGACCTCCCTGTCGTCCTAGGTCACGAGGCCGCGGGTGTTGTCGAGGCTGTTGGGTCTGAGGTGACCTACGTGCAGCCCGGCGACCGGGTCATCACCTGCATGTCGGTGTTCTGCGGACGCTGCGCCGATTGCACCGGTGGACGCCCCTATCTGTGTACGAGCCCGGATGTGCGCCGCGGCCCCGATGATCCGTCTCGGCTGACTCTCGACGGCGAACGGGTCGCCCAACTCTACGAACTGTCCGCATACGCAGAGCAGATGCTGGTACACGAGAACGCCACAGTGAAGGTACGTGACGAGATGCCACTGGATCGGGCGGCTCTCATCGGCTGCGCCGTGATGACTGGTTTCGGTGCCGTCGTCAACACCGCTCGGGTGTCTCCGGGTGCCACCGTGGCGGTGATCGGCTGTGGCGGCGTCGGTCTCTCGGCGGTTAATGCCGCCGCTATCACCGGCGCTGGACGGATCATCGCCGTCGACGTGGCCGAAGCCAAACTGAGCCTGGCCAGCTTGGTGGGCGCTACCGATGTGGTCGACGCCTCTCGGGAGAACCCGGTCGAGGCCGTCCTGGAGCTGACCGCGGGCGGGGTCGACTTCTCGTTTGAGGCGTTGGGTCGCCGTGAGACCGCCGAGCAGTCGTTCCGGATGTTGCGTAGTGGCGGCACCGCAACGGTTATCGGCATGGTGCCCGAGGGCGAGATGGTGCAGGTCGAGGCAGCCAAGCTCCTCGAGGAAAAGACGCTCCAAGGTTCCAATATGGGCTCGAACCGGTTCCGTGTGGATATGCCGCTACTCGTCGAGCACTACCTCGAGGGGCGCCTCCTCCTCGACGAGGTGACGGCCCGGCACATCCACCTCGACGAGGTGGATGATGCCTTCCACGAGATGCGCACCGGTGCCCTTGGCCGGAGCATCGTCGTGTTCGATGGGTAGCGGAACCACGGACGCATCCTCCGCCGGTCAAGCCAATAGGTCTGCCTCGAATGGGGAGTCGCTCAGCAGCTCGACTCCTTCCTCAGTGATCAGGCGCCCTTCCCTTTCGGGACCATGAACATCCCGAAAAGATGAGTCAAACGGGCTCCGTAGTGACAGCGGTGGCGTAAGCGAGGATCTCGGAGGCACCAGAGGCAACAGCTGACGTCATAAACCGGAGGTTGACCGCCGCGTCGGCCCCTAGTTCAGTGGCCTGCGCCTCCATGCGGGAGAGCGCCTCGGACCTTGCCTCGACGAGCATGGCCGAATAGCTCTTGAGCTCACCGCCGACGAGTGACTTCAAGCCTGCACCGATGTCCTTGCCGATGTTTTTCGTCCGGACCGTCGAGCCGACAGCTACACCCTTCACCGCTGTGATCCGGCGTCCAGGCAGAGATTCGGTCGTAGTGATATCCATGGTTCGCACACCTCCGTGCAGTGACTGTCTCATTTTGAAGCCACTGTAGAGACGGATGGGTCTTTCGGGAGGCTTCACCCGTTAATTGGGGGAGGCTCCACGCCTAACCCGCCTGAGGACTTTCGGCCGCTGATCCAAGACCGTAAAGTTTTTTGCCTGAGAAGCGAAGTAGGAGAGTTCCCAGAGTGCGTGTACTCATGACTTTCACGGCGGTCGCCGTACTGGCATCCATCGGATTGGCGTGTGGATCTACAACTCCTGAGCCGGTCGCCGAGCCGGTCGCTACGACGGCTGCCACGACGTCCAGCACCACGTCCACGACGGTGGCTCCGACCACGTCGACGTCCAGCACCACGTCCACAACGGTGGCTCCGACCACGTCCACGACGGTGGCTCCGACCACGTCGACGTCCAGCACCCCGGCTACGACGGTGGCTCCGACCACGTCAACGTCCAGCACCCCGGCTACGACGGTGGCTCCGACCGTGGAGGTGGCGACGTTTTCCCGAGATGCGGGCGGCACCACCCTGGAGACGGTCGTCAGCTGCGGCCCGGACGGGCTGAGCGCTGAACACCGGATTGACGGCGAACCCGTCGAACCCGAAACGGCCGGACTGACGTTCCCTTGGGCCTTTGAGATCTACCACCGGGTCGTAGCCGCCGTCGCCGTTGACGGTGTCGACTATCTGTTCGATGGTGGCTGGTGGATCGAGGACCGCGAGAGCGACTCCTGCGCACCGCACGAGCCACCCGTCTGGGAGGACTTCGCCGACGGCGGACAGATCGTGGTCACCGAGATCCTCTGGGAGAAGGCCGACTTCCGTGACATAGCCTGCCCCGGGTTTCTCCCAGACGCTGAGGAGGGTTGGGGCGATCCCGATACCTGCATCCTGGACTTCAACCATGTGCGTCGGGCGACAGTCGACGGGCAACTCCTCGAGATCGGGTTCGACTGTGGACCATTCGGCGTGGGTGAGGTGTGGTGGGTGGTCGATGGGACGATGGTCTCCAACCGCTACTACCACCCGCCGGAGTTCACCGAAGACGAGTATGAGCAGTTCATTCTCGAGCCGATGCGTGCCCGCTACGGCGACACGGTCTACGACTACGTCGCACAGGTCCAGTGGCTCGACAGCGAGGTCTATGTCTTCGACATCGGTCGGGTACGAATCGACCTGAACATCGAAGCAGCCCTCAAGAGCGACAACTGCGCCCTGGTTGACTGGTCAGGGCCGGAGGTCGCCTTCGAGGGCGCCACGCCGGGCCATCTGATCTGGCAGACCGGTCTCGGGGACCCGGAGTGTCCCGGACACGGCCCGGGCGGTTACTCGTCATGCGGTAAAGACGTTACGTACGGGGAGGCGTCCGGGACCGACCTGGGCCTGCGCTTTCGCCTGTCGTCCAAGCCGGCCACCGCAGTGGTCGTCGACATCACCTGGGACCCCACCGAGGTCCATATCGGGCCCGCGGCGGGTGGGTGCGCCATGGTCAACCAGTCCGTGACGTCTGAGACCCTTCGAACCACCATCGAACCCGTCGACTGGCGGCGGATGCACGAGTACGCCACGGCCGGAGCCGGAGACGGCATCGCCGACGGCGATCAGGTCACCGAGATCCGCGTGACGGTCGTGGACGAACTCTCAGACTCGGCGTACCACGACGCCGAGGACCTCGTCGTCCAAGTGACCACCCGGGACGACCCCGACGGGGCGATCTGCCATTAGGAGGCCAGAAACGACAGAGAGGCCTGAAATGTCAGGCCTCTCGTTGATCATTCGTCTTATGGAGCTGGGGGGAATCGAAACACAGAAATCTGTCCGGGACGTCCGTCTGGACCGCTAGTGCCCGTGGATTCAGGCCTGTATGTCTGTCGAGTAAGTCTGTGTCCGTCTGGTGGTGTGCATTCTGTGCAATGAGGTGTGCAACGCGAAGGCGGCCTATTTGGAGATGCGGACCCAGTCGCGGTCTCCGGTGAAGAGCAGTTCAATCTTGACGCCTTGCACCGTGGCGGTGTTCCCGACGTTGAACAGTGCATCGACCATGTCTTGCTGGGCTCGGCCGTGGCGCCAGAGGTACTTGAAGTCGTGTCCATCTGGCGTGACGACTGAAAGCGTTCCCATGCCATCCGGGATAGTTGCGTCGATTTCGTAGACGATCAGGCCATAGGGATCCCGTCCCACCATTTCCCAGTTCGAGATGTCGTGATCTGGGAACACCGGACGGCGTGACTCGATCAGGAATCCGGAGTACTCCCCGGTGCGGATGATGATCGCTTTCGTTCCCGGCTCGTAGATGTCGAGCGCCACGAGTTCGGTGTCGAACGAACCGTGCTGCTGTACCTGTTCGATCGTGTAGCAGTCGACCTGACCGTCGTCGAGCCATCCGAATAGCCAGCGTGCCCACGCCACGAACGTCCGCGACGGTCCATCTTGGCTCGACATCACGCCCCAGACGTTCAGCGGGCCTATCGCATAGTCGAAGTCGAATACCTGTTG
>Ga0315328_10000151_pt1 | contig 28221 bp, 33 predicted proteins | sample M120032315metaG_FD_203462 | JGI IMG/M metagenome (GOLD analysis project Ga0315328, IMG submission 203462) | Ammonia-oxidizing marine archaeal communities from Monterey Bay, California, United States - M1 200m 32315 | ecosystem: Environmental > Aquatic > Marine > Intertidal zone | place: USA... | reverse complement strand
GTAAAAATAGCAAGAATGTTAACTTCGGGGTTGGATTGAAATTCAATATTATTAAAAATTTCAGTTTCTCCGTCTGTCGGCATAAAGACAGTTATTTTTTTTGCTTTAAGCATAAATTCGTATTCGGCCCCACTTCAAAAGGTTTTATTGAGTGATAATATCGTGTTCCCGTTCCATCTTTCTTCTACATTCATATTGTTCATCAAGATGGTGCCAATGCTTTACATGGCTTTCACCTAATTTATATGAAAGAAAGACAGTTTCAATTCCTCTTAGAGAACTAAAATTAACAACGCCTAGTGTTGGCTCATCTACTTCAATTCCTAACTTTCCTAATTCCATAGTTAAGTTGTTTACACAATTAGTATTATTCTCTAATTCAATTTGAAGTTCTTCCCAGCCGGGTTTTAATGCAGCCCTATAGTCATCACGAACTTCTTCCATAATTTCTTCAAGTTGTTCTTCTAACATCTCTTGACGTACTGAATATTCACACAGTTCGTTTAGCATGGGAGCAATCAGTCCTAACAGACCGTTAGCTTCTTCCACGGTGAAAAGCCTAATGGCATTCCTTACCATGGACATAGCTAGTTAGGAATGGGCAAATAAATAGAACTGATGGCTAAAAACTAACCAAACACTCATAATCTCCATTCGACATACTACATAATATTTATTTATGAAAGAATCAATGCATCCCGACAGATTTCTTAATCGACACATTGGCCCATCGTCGACCGAAGTAGAAGATATGTTGGAGTTTCTTGGTTTTAAGAATCTCTCAGATTTTTCAAATTCTATAATTCCAAGTACTATTATTTCTTCTAATAATATGAATATACCTTCAGCAATTTCAGAGTCTGAGGTACTTATTAAATTAGAATCGCTTGCATCAAAGAATATAATAAATAGGAATTTTTTAGGACATGGTTATTTTGGTACAAAAACACCTCTTGTTATTAAGCGTAATATTCTAGAAAATCCTGGATGGTACACCCAATATACGCCTTATCAAGCCGAGATAGCTCAAGGTCGTTTAGAGGCTTTATTAAATTTTCAGACAATGGTTTGTGATTTAACAGGAATGGAAATTGCTAATGGTTCTCTTTTAGATGAGGCCACAGCTGCAGCTGAGGCTATGAGTATGGCTTGTAATTCATTAAGAGGTAAACGTTCTACATTCCTAGTTTCAGATCTAGTTAATATTCAGACTATTAACGTAATAAAAACTAGGGCTGAACCACTTAACATCAAAGTTTTAGTTTCACCCTATTCTGAATTTAAACTTAGTAAAGATGTTTTTGGAATATTTCTTCAATACCCTGCAGTAGACGGATCCATAGCCGATTATTCCGATATAATTAGTAAGTCTCAAGAAATTGGAGCTATGTCTATAGTTTCAACTGATTTACTTTCACTTTGTCTGCTCAAGCCACCTGGTGAATGGGGTGCCGATATAGTGATAGGCAATTCTCAGCGTTTTGGTGTTCCAATGGGTTTCGGAGGCCCTCATGCAGCATTTATGGCAACGCTGAAAAAATACAAACGTAATTTACCAGGAAGGTTAATCGGAGTTTCAAAAGATAGGTATGGAAATAATGCTTTACGTTTAGCTCTACAGACTCGTGAACAGCATATACGTAGAGATCGAGCAACTAGTAATATCTGTACAGCTCAGGTTCTTTTAGCTATAATGTCTTCAATGTATGCAGTATATCATGGACCTAATAAATTAAAAAAAATTGCTGAAAGGGTTAATTATCTAACCAGTGGATTATATTCTAGTTTAAAATCAAGTGATTATCAGATAGAGTCCGAGAATTTCTTTGATACTATCAAAGTTAAGAAAAAAAACTTAAATATTATTAAAAAAGCTTTAGATAAAAATATAAATTTATGGGATTATGGAGATTCAGTAGGGATTTCTATTGATGAAGAAACTACAAATTCAGATATTATAGAAATTCTTGATTTGTTTGATTCTAAATGGGTTGAGCCTTTAGGTAGTAATATCCCCTCATCTCTTCAACGAATAACAACCTATCTTCAACATCCTGTCTTTAATACATATCATTCAGAAACCGAAATGTTAAGATATATTCATAGATTAGAAGTAAAAGATTTATCTTTGAATAATAGTATGATTCCGTTAGGTTCTTGTACAATGAAATTAAATGCAGTGGCTGAAATGGAAGCTGTAACATGGCCTAATTTTTCCAACATTCATCCTTATGCACCGCTTAATCAAGTAAAAGGCTATATTTCCCTTTTTGAAGATTTAGAAAATTGGTTGTGTGAAATAACTGGCTTTGCAGCAATATCTTTACAACCAAATGCAGGAAGTCAAGGTGAGTATGCAGGAATGTTAGCTATTCGAGAATATCACCATTCAAGAGGTGATATTAATCGTAATATTTGTTTGATCCCCCAATCAGCTCATGGCACCAATCCAGCTTCAGCTGTAATGGTCGGTATGAAAGTAGTAGGAATTCAATGTGATGAACAAGGTAACATTGATTTAGAAGATGTTAAATCTAAAGCTGAAAAGTATTCGGCCGAATTAGCTTCTATGATGATCACATATCCTTCAACACATGGAGTTTTTGAGGAAACAATTAGAGATGTTTGTGATATAATTCATTCCAATGGCGGGCAAGTTTACATGGATGGGGCAAATATGAATGCAATGGTGGGTTTGTGCAAACCGGGTGAAATAGGGGCCGATGTCTGTCATTTAAATTTGCATAAAACCTTCTGTATACCTCATGGTGGTGGAGGGCCTGGAATGGGGCCAATTGGTGTGGCTGCACACTTATTAGACTTCTTACCCTCAAACCCATTAGAGGACTATAAGAGTAATTCACGTACAGGGCCCGTTTCAGCCAGTAATTGGGGCAGTTCAAGTATACTCCCAATTTCTTGGGCTTATATTGCAATGATGGGTCCCGATGGTTTGACGGAAGCAACAAAAATAGCGATTTTGAATGCAAATTATATGGCAAAGAAGCTTTCTAAGCATTATACTGTATTATACACTGGAAAATCTGGAAATGTAGCGCATGAATGTATTCTGGATACTCGTCAATTATTGTCCAATGCAGGTTTAGTCATTGATGATATTGCTAAGAGACTCATGGATTATGGGTATCATGCTCCAACTATGTCTTGGCCAGTTCCAAGTACATTAATGGTAGAGCCTACGGAATCAGAATCTAAGATGGAACTAGATCAATTTTGTGACGCTATGATTTCAATAAAATTAGAAATAGATAAAGTTAGAGAAAGTGGCAATTCTTCAGATAATCCATTGAGTGGCGCCCCACATACTGCCATTGAAATTGCTAGTAATAACTGGTCACACACATATTCAAGAGAGTTAGCAGCATACCCCATTGCATATTTAAAAAATCATAAATTTTGGCCTTCGGTTAGTAGAATTGATAATACATGGGGTGACCGAAATCTAATATGTTCCTGTCTTAATGTAGAAACATATATGGAGAATTAATGACTCAAATAAAAGTATACGGAACCCCCATGTGTGGAGATTGTGTTGTAGCTAAAAAAGTATTTAATGAAAACAATATCGATTTTAATTTTATAAATATTGCAGATAGTGAAGAAGATACTAAGAAAGCTATTGAATTGAATAATGGCGTACGTAGAATTCCAGTAATTGTATTTGAAGACGGGTCCATTTTAGTTGAACCTTCTCGAGATGAACTATTACTAAAAATATCATAATTTCTTTTGAAAAGAAGAAGATTATCTCTTATTTTCACTAAGGTAAGCCTTTTTATGGGTGAGCTAAAGTGTGAAACTAGTGTTTGATAGTCCAGACACTTCCTCGGAGAAAAATATGAAGACTAAAATTTCGAAAGCGTTATTGCTGGCCACACTTATGTTAGGGACATCATTATTGATGTTTGCTCCAGCAGCAGAAGCACAAGCTGCAGTTGCATACTCAGTTAGTTTTACAAATGGACAAGTGACTTTAGATGTTAGACCTGGCGCTAGTGGAATTGGTTGTACTGAGATGGTCGTTTCTAATGAAGGTCAAGCTACAATCGATGTAGATGTAGCACTTTCAGGTGGCGGTGTTACTATTTCACCAGGTGCCGTTTCTGTTACTCTTGGCCCTGGCGGATCAATTACTGTACCAATTTGTGCTTTAGCTCTTACTCGTTCATCTTATAAAACGGTTCAAGTTAGTGCTTTGGCTTCAGGCCGTGAAACTAACACACAATTAAATCAAGTTAACAAAAATGCAGGTTTTGCAGTTATTGTAGAACAGTATGCTAGATTATCAGTTCAAGCTACTCAGCCTTTCCAAAGAATAGGTCCAGGTAAAGAATTTGTTTTGACATTTACAGCAGTCAATAATGGTAATTATCAGGATACAATTGCTATTGAAATTTTAAATCAGAAAGATTTAGAAGATTCTGGATTTACTGTAGCTCTGGCAGCATCTCAGTATCAGATTGATGCAAGTGGTGAAGTACCTGTTCAGTTGACACTTGCTACACCTCGTGGAACAGTTCTTGGATGGAGTAATGAATACCATACTGTGATTATGCAAGTTGCAACAACTCTTCAAGGTGAAACTGAAGCAAGATCTGTTACAGCAACGCTCTGGGTACGTGGTGTATTCCTACCTGGCTTTGATCCTATATTTACAATATTTGCTTTAGGTTTAGTTGCTACTGCATTATCCCGTTCACGTAGAGATTAAGTAATAAAATAGAGATAATAGATTATAACCTAGCTTCTGCTATGTAAGTATGGAGAAATCATGTGGATTAGTAGTATTTAATTCAAATAAAATCCTTCTCCTAAAATATTCAGCTAATGACACACAAGGCGAAGGCGGTCATTGGGATTTTCCTAAGGGACATGTCGAACCAAATGAGACTGAGATTGAGACAGCTCTAAGAGAGTTAGAAGAAGAAACAGGAATAACTAATGCCGAAATTATAGCTGGTTTTCGTCATTCTATAAGTTATACTTTTTATCGAAAATCCGAACCTTTATCTAAAAAAGTTATATTTTTCTTAGCCGGTACTGTTGAAAAAAAAGTCACGCTCAGCCATGAACACATTGATTATGCTTGGTTAGAGTTTGACAATGCTCTTGAAAAACTAACTTACGATAATGCACGTCAAATTCTCAAAAAGGCACTACCATATATTAAAAAACAATGAAGTATGCTTTTATCTATATTAATCTCTATAGATAATCAGTGAGTAATAATAAAGAACCTGAAAATTTAGATTTGTTATCACGAGATGAAATTCTTCAAGGTATAATATTTCTTTTTTCTTTGATTTTAATTTTCATCTCTTTCAGTTCTGTAGATTTTCTATTTGGAATTTTAAGTTTTTGTATTTCTATTTTTTTTCTTAGTCTTCTATTTTGGAAAGGTCCAATTGCGGTAGACCCGTCATATCTTTTGGAGAGATACTCTGATAATTTTGCATATTATCTTGATAAGGGAGAAGTATACTTATGCGATTCTTTTAATGCTACTAAAAAATCTGAGAAAGTATTAATCAGTGTTGGTTATAACTTTTGTTTAGTGATGTTTTTTGTCGTACCTATCGATTTATTTTTCCAAGAATGGACGGAAGATCAGAATTCACTCTTACTCTATCAGCAATTTTTAACTTGGATAATTTTTGTGATTGAAAGTGCATTTGGTATCGGCGTATCAATAAGTGGTGAGTATTCCACAAGATTAGTTTATCAAGATATGATAGATATGGAGATAGTTTCAGAGTGTACAGGCCTCCATGAGACTTTATTTTTGAGTTTGTTAATACTTTGTTTTAGAGGCGTAAAGCCAATTGTTAGAGTCAAGTGGGCTGCCTATGCGATAATATTTATATTTCTTGAAAATCTCGTAAGAATAATATCAGGTTATCCTTTGATACACACATTTGGAGTGAGTACATGGGAAACATTTCATTATTTTTGGTGGCATACTGGACAATATGCACTAATAATGTCTTTATTTGTACTTTGGATTATGGTTATTGCAGGCAATCCAAAGAATAAAAGTATAAAGCGAAACTTTAAAAAATAATATTTTTAATCAAATTTATGGTTCATTTTTTCAGCTTTAGTTTTTAAATAATCTTTATTTTCATTATTAGCAATAGTAACATGAGCTATTTGGCAAACTTCAAATCCATCTTTCTTTAATTCTTCAGTTTTAGAAGGATTATTGGTCATTAATTTAATTTGAGTTATTCCTAAATTCCGCAGAATGCTTGTAGCCTCACTATAATCTCGTAATTCAGCGCTAAAACCTAATGCAATATTTGCTTCAACAGTATCCATTCCACCATCTTGTAAATTATATGCTTTTAATTTGTTTACGAGTCCTATTCCTCTTCCTTCTTGCCTTAAATAAACAATTACACCTTTTCCTTCATCAGCGATTTTCTTCATAGCCAAATCCAATTGTTCTCCACAGTCACATCTCATAGAATGTAATACATCTCCAGTAAAACATTCTGAATGTATTCTAACTAATACTTCACCTTTAATTTCACCCATAATTAAGGCCAAATTTTCTTTGTTTCTATTTTCACCTGGAAATGCCAGTAAACGGAAATCACCAAATTTAGTGGGAAGTCTTGCTTCAACTAGTACTTCATTGTTTTCATTCATGATTTTTTAGATATAATTAACAAGTTTTCATCGTCTTTAACTAAATTATATTTTCTTCTTTTAATTAATGCCATAATATCTCTTCTAGCATTTGGTTCTTTATAAGTAACATGTATTTCTTCATTATCGTCCATTGGCATTAACTCTCTTAGTACTGCCATAACCGCTTGTGTGCATTGTAATCCAGTTACGTTGATTTCTTTCATTATTCCTAAGCCATAAAATTTCCAGATAGGTTTAACTTAAATTTTGCTTCTTCAGACATCAAATCCAAACTCCATGGAGGTTCAAATACAAGTTCAACATTTGCATTAGTTACTCCTTCCACTTCTGAAGCTTTGGCAGCTACTTCTTTAGGAAGTGAACCAGCTACTGGACAAAATGGTGATGTTAACGTCATAGTAATATCAACAGATTTATCTTTTTTAATATCAATATTATAAATTAATCCTAGTTCATAGATATTAACTGGAATTTCTGGATCGAACACTTTACTGATAGCTTCCACAATTAGTTCTTTAAGTTTTTCACTCATTCTGTAGTAGTTTTCTTTTCTCCTTCCAATGCAGCCATTAAAGCATGCCATGAAAGAGTTGCGCATTTAACTCTAGCTGGATATTTTTTGACACCCTCAAAAATTGCTAATTTACCCAGTTTTTTTTCAACTTCTTTTTCGTTTGTAACCAAATCATGAAAATCTTTGAATAATTTTTCAATTTCATTTCTTTTTTTATTTTTAATAGTTTCAGTAAGAATACTGGCCGATGCGGTAGATATTGCACACCCTGATCCAGTAAAACTAACCTCTTTCACAATATCGTTATCCATTAAAATATTTATTGAGACTCGGTCCCCACATAGTGGATTATGTCCATCTGCATGATGTGTATGTTCTTTCAATTCATGATTATTTCGAGGGTTTTTGTTATGGTCTAAAATAACTTCTAAATATAAATCATCCCAATCGTTCATGCAAATACCTTAATACATTTTTCAATGGCTTCTACTAATTTATCAACGTCTTCCTTGGTATTATAAATGGCAAACGAAGCCCTTGCAGTAGCAGGAATATTATAGAAATCCATTATTGGTTGCGTACAATGATGTCCAGCACGTATTGCAATGCCTTGTGAATCCATTATTGTTCCAATATCATGTGGATGTATTCCTTCAATAATAAAAGAGATAACTGCAGCTTTTTGTTTAGCTTCACCAATTATTCGAACCTTACTGTTTTCTTTCAGTTTTGAAGTTGCGTAATTTAGTAAGTCATCTTCATGTTTAGTTATATTACTAATTCCAATTCGATTAATGTATTCTATAGCCTTACCTAGTGCAATTGCTCCTGAAATATTTGGTGTTCCAGCTTCAAATTTATTAGGGATATCGTTGTATATTGTTTTTTCAAAAGTTACCGATTTAATCATATCACCTCCTCCTTGATAGGGTGGCATTTTCCTTAATAATTCTTTTTTTCCATACAAAACACCGATGCCTGTTGGAGCATATATTTTATGTCCTGAAAAGCAATAGAAATCAGCATCCAACTCTTTCATATCAATTTCTAAGTGCTGGACAGCTTGAGCTCCATCAATCATTATTTTGATATTATTTTGATGAGCCATTTCAATAATTTCCCTAATAGGATTTATTGTTCCTAACGAATTTGAGACATGGTTTAATGAAATAAACTTAGTTCTTTCGTTTATGAGTTCATCAATTTTTTTTATTATAAGTTCCCCATTGTCATTAATTGGTATAATCTTTAATTTAGCGTTTTTTTCTTCACAAACCATTTGCCAGGGTACAATGTTGGCATGATGTTCCATTTGTGATATTATAATCTCATCATTTTCATTTAGTAACGGTTTAACATAACTATTTGCAATTAAATTAATAGCTTCTGTAGCTCCTCTCACAAAGATTATTTCTTTTGAAGAAATTGCACCTATAAAACGGGTTATTATTTCTCGTGCTTTTTCATAATCTTTCGTTGCTTTTTGACTTAATGTGTGTACTCCACGGTGAATATTAGAATTTTTTTCTTTATAATAACCATTCAATGAATCAATCACTTCGTTTGGTTTTTGAGTTGTTGCAGCACTATCAAGATATACCAAGTTCTTACCATTAATTTGCTGATCTAATATAGGAAAATTTTCTTTAATATTCTCGAATAGCATTCAATCCCCTTTGGGTAATCTATTAAGGACAATATCCATTATTTTAGATCTAATATTTCTATTCCCAATGTGGTCTATAATTTCACCAACATAGGCCCTCATAAGTAATTGCTGGGCACTCTTTTGGTTTAATCCTCTTGTTCTTAAATAAAATAATGCTTTATCGTCTAACTGGCCAACAGTTGCACCATGAGTACATTTTACATCGTCTGCATAAATTTCCAATTCTGGTTTAGTATGTATTATAGCATCATCAGTTAGCAATAAATTTTGATTATTTTGTATTGCATCTGTTTTTTGTGCTTTAGGATGGACATGTATTCTCCCGTTGAAAACACCAACTGCTTTTCCACTAAGGATTCCTTTGTAGTGTTCATTACTAGTACAATGTTCTTTTTTATGTTCAATAGTAGTGTGGTGGTCTATGTGATTGTTTCCCTCTACGAAATATAAACCATATAGATCACAATTTGCTCCAGTTCCCACTAACTCAATATTATAATCCCTTCTTGCTAATTTTTTTCCTACTGAGAAATTATGTGATATAAAATTACTATCTTTCTTTTGTTTAACACATATATTTGATATATTATAGGTATCTTTAGCAAAATCATCTAAAATAATATGTTCTAAATTTGCACCATTTTCGATTATAATATCAGTAACTGAATTTACAAAATTTGTTCCAGTTCCTTTCACTTTTATTTCTTCAAATATTGTGGAATCACTATTTTCTTTAGCTATAATAATTAATTTAGGATAAATTGCTTGACTTCTTCCATCATTGCTGATTAAATTCAAGATCTTAATATCTTTTTTTTCTTCCGAATCTAGAATTAGATAACATCCATTTATTGCAAATGCATTGTTAAGATTTAGAAATGGATTTTTTTCGTTCTTTAGTAGGTTTTTAGGGATAGATCCATTATTCAATCCCTCAGCTATAGTTCCGCTTTTTAATTTAGTCGTCGTTTTTACAATCTTTCCATTGGATAATATAATGTCATAATTTCCGTTCTCAAGAATTCCAGAATCATTATAATTTAAATCTAATTTTAAGATTGAAGAAGGGTCTGAATATTTCCAATATTCATCCTTACGCGTAGGGAATTTTTCAGATATAAATTTCTCAAAAGCTTTACTTCTAATATTCTTTATGATTCCTTCACTCATATTTAGAGTATTTTCAAAATCATTTCTAAATTGATTAATAGCTTTCATTATCCTTTAGATTCCTCAATAATTTTATCATATCCTTTTTCTTCTAATTCTAGTGCTAATGTTTTATCACCAGAATTGATAATTTCCCCATCTACTAAAACATGGACGAAATCTGGGACAATATAATTCAATAGTCTTTGATAATGCGTTACAATAATAGTTGCATTATGTTCATTACGCATAGCATTAACACCTCCGGCTACAACTCTTAACGCATCTATATCCAGACCTGAATCAGTTTCGTCCAATAATGCTAATTTAGGTTCTAAAACAGCCATCTGGAATATTTCATTTCTTTTTTTTTCACCACCCGAAAAACCTTCGTTCACGGGTCGTTTTAGTAACGAATCTTTAAGATTTAGAAGTTTTATTTTATCACTGATTAAATCCATAAATTCCATTGCGTCAATTTCAGTTTCACCACGATACTTCCGTTGAGCATTTAGAGCCGATTTCAAAAAATAGGTATTATTTACGCCAGGAAGTTCAACCGGGTATTGAAATGCTAGAAAAATACCTTCACAAGCCCTTTCATCAACATCTAGTTCAAGTAAATCTTTACCAAGATAACTAATGTCTCCTTTATCTACTTCATAATCGTCATGTCCTGCCAAGACTTGAGCTAAAGTAGATTTTCCAGACCCATTAGGTCCCATTATAGCATGGGTTTCCCCTGCCTTTACTTCCAAATCAATTCCTTTTAGTATAGAAGTTCCTTCTACACTAGCATGTAAATTTGTTATTTTTAACATGATTAACCTACACTCCCCTCCAATGAAACTTCCAATAGGCGCTGAGCTTCAACTGCGAATTCCATTGGCAATTCTTTGAAAACTTCTTTACAGAATCCGTTAACAATTAGATTGATTGCGTCTTCTTCTGAGATTCCTCTCTGTTTACAGTAATAAATTTGGTCTTCACCTATTTTAGACGTTGAAGCTTCATGTTCAATATGAGATTTTGTATTTTTAACATCCAAATATGGGAAGGTATGTGCACCACATTGATCGCCAATTAACAGCGAGTCACATTGTGAATAATTTCTTGCACCTGTTGCAGATTTATTTATCATGACTTGGCCCCGATAAGTATTTTGACCTTTTTCGGCAGATATTCCTTTAGAAATTATAGTGCTTTTAGTATTTTTACCTATATGGATCATTTTAGTGCCTGTATCGGCTTGTTGTTTTAGGGCTGAAAGTGCAACAGAATAAAATTCTCCTTTAGAATTATCGCCTTGTAAAATACATGAAGGATATTTCCAAGTTATTGATGAACCGGTTTCTACTTGTGTCCAAGTTATTTTAGAAGAATGGCCTCTACAGGCTCCTCTTTTAGTTACAAAATTATAGATTCCACCCTTTCCCTCTTTGTCTCCAGGATACCAATTTTGGACGGTTGAATATTTTATCTCCGCATCATCAAGTGCAACAAGTTCAACAACGGCTGCGTGCAGTTGATTTTCATCACGTTTTGGGGCAGTACAACCTTCAAGATATGAAACATATGCTCCTTTTTCAGCAACAATTAAGGTTCTTTCAAATTGACCTGTATTTTGTTCATTAATTCTAAAATAGGTTGATAATTCCATAGGGCATTTAGTTCCTGGTGGAATATAACAAAAAGAACCATCAGTAAAAACGGCTGAGTTTAATGCCGCAAAGAAATTATCCGATTGAGGCACCACTGATCCCAGGTATTTTTTAATTAATTCAGGATGTTCTTTTACGGCTTCTGATATTGAACAAAAGATTACTCCTTTTTCAGCTAATCTATCTTTAAAAGTAGTAGCTACTGACATTGAGTCAAATACTGCATCTACGGCAACACCTGCTAAGATTTCTTGTTCTTCTAATGGTATTCCAAGCTTATTGTAAGTTTTTATTAATTCAGGATCAACTTCATCTAAACTTTTTGGTCCATCTTTCATATCTTTAGGGGCTGAATAATAACTCATTGATTGATAATCAATTTTAGGATATTCTATATTAGCCCAGTGAGGTTCTTCCATTTTCAACCAAAGCTTGTAAGCTTTCAGTCTCCAATCAGTTAGCCATTGAGGTTCATCTTTCTTTTTAGATATAAATTGAATTACTTCTTCATTAAGACCTGGAGGTAAAGTTTCAGATTCTATATCTGTCACAAAACCATATTTGTATTCTTGCTCGGCATATTCTTTTAACATTTCAGTTTCAGATTCTTGTTTCAAGTTATATCTCCATAATTCATTGATAAATTTACTAATTCATTATTTGGTTTATCTTGGATCATCTCGGCCAATGATATCTTTTCAAGTGCAGATTTAACAGTATTATTAATTTTCTGCCATGGTAGTTCTACATTACAATTTGATTCATATGAACAGGAACATTCATTTGTTGAACATTCGGTCAAAGCAATTGGCCCTTCAATGGACTCAATAATTGACGCTACTGAAATTGTTGAGGCCGATTCAGATAGTGAGTACCCTCCTTGGCTTCCTCTTTGGGAATCTAATAATCCTCCATTTGATAGGGTCTTTAGCAATCTTGTAACAGTAGGTAATGGTATTTTTGTTCTATGAGAAATCTCTTTGGCAGTATGTACTGTGTCTGATTTCATAGTTGCAATTTCAGTCATGACTACAATACCGTAGTCGGTGAGTTTGTTAATTCTCATCATGGTAATTATACTTCCGAGTATTTGGACCAAATTAGTCCTATTTAAAAGTCACCTTATTTTTCCCAGTAACATTAAATTTATATCCCTACATACAGAGTCATAGTGGAGCACATATGGAATCTAGTTCTAGTATATTGAAGGAACTTACTTTAGAGTCTGTAAAAGCAGATATTTATTCTAGAAATAATCCTACTCTTACGCCAATAGATATTGAATTTTATGCAACAACAGTTCACAGAATTTTAGAGTTGAAAAAGAAACATAATGCAGTTATTTTGGGTCATAATTATATGGAACCATTAGTTTTTGGACTTTCGGAACAAAGCGAACAGGGTGATTCTCTTGGATTGAGTATGAGTGCAGTTCAGACTGATTCTGAATTTATAATATTTAACGGAGTACGTTTTATGGCAGAAACAGCTAAGATTCTTAATCCAAATAAGAGGGTTTTAATTGCTGATAAAACAGCAGGTTGTTCTTTGGCTGATGATTTTAGAGCTGAAGATGTTCGTATTTTAAAGGAACAATATCCTGGCGTCCCAGTAATGATTTACATCAATAGTTATGCTGATGCCAAGGCTGAATGCGATGTATGTTGTACATCAGCTAATGCTGAACAAATCGCAATGTCAATGCCAGGTAATGAACTTATTTTTGTTCCAGATTTATTCTTTGCGCAAAATCTCGAAAAAGTTTTAGAAGGTCAAAAAAGAATATTGTATCCAGGTAAAAATAATAGTGCTAAAGGTGCAGTATGTGAAGTTCATGAAAAATTCTCGTTAGAAGATATAATATCTATACGGAAATCATTCGGGATCACTAAAGAAAATCCAAACAGAATGATGTATGTGCATTGGGAATGTAAACCAGAGGTTCTCCAAGAAGCTGATTATTATGGCAGCACTACACAAATAAGAAATGATATTGCAAATAGAGTGGTAAATGGAGATTTAGAGAAAGCATTTATTGCATCTGAATGTGAACTCACATCTAATTTAATGGAAGAATTTCCATCTGTTGAATTTGCTACAGCTTGTTCAGTAAGGTGTAACCATATGGCCAAAATATCATTGACTAAGATTCAACCAATACTTGAAGCTATAGACTCTGGAGCTGACTTATCACAATGGGAAGTTAAATTATCCGAAGAAACGATTAGGCGAGCTTCCGAACCAATAGAAAAGATGCTTTCACTTAGTTTTTAAATTTTCTTGCAACAAAAGCAATAACTGGAACTGCTATAGCTATTTCAAAACCAGGTAATCCTAACAAACCGCCATCATCTCCAAGTATTCCTACTGCTTTTTCAAGTGAAAGTGTCACAAGTGCTGGTTTTGCGGTTCCGTTTGCAGAACTATTTCCAGCCATATGATCAAAAGTAGTGTAATCCATCATTAATTGGATTCCAACACCTGTAACTTCGGTCCATGTTATAATTGTCGAAGTTACATCTGCAGTTCCGTTTGGTAAGGTTATAGTATACTCCGATCCTTCAGTTACTCCTGCTTTCGTATTATCTGCCATGTATCCGTCAGCTCCCATGAGCATAACAAAACCACCATCAAGATTAGTATTCCAGTTGACGGGCCAAGCTTCTGCAAATTCTACATTAACTTCAGCTCCCTTCCATGCACCACCAAAAAAGAGGACGTGACCTCCAGCAATATTTAATCCAGTATCATAAGTTACATTATCGTAATATATTTTGATATCGTCCCAGCCTTCGTAAGCTAGGTTTATTCCAATAGTATCTCCAGTATTCAATTCAATATCTGTTGCGAGGTTATGGGTTGCCTTGGCAACTCCATCTCCATTATGTTGACATCCGCTTGTATCTTCACTTACGTCCTGATCATTGACTTTTATGGTTATAGTCCATTCACAACTGTCGTCTTCACCTTCCGTATCTTCCCACCAAATATCAAAGGATTTAATAGAGATAGATAGTCCGAATTCTGCAGGTTCACTTGTCCAAGTACCAACATTTACTTGTTCTCTATTAGTTCTAAAGCCTACATAATCATCATATTGAGCCATAACTGCTTTAGTAGTTTCAGCCTCACCTGGAAGCTTAGTTTGTGGAGATAACATGTCACCTTCTCCTTTTAAATTAAATTTAAGTTGTAAATCAGGATTTTCATATTCTGGTTCGTCAGCAGCTACACTAAATGATAGTAAAAAAATGGCTGCAAATGCTATAGCAATAAATGCTGAGACTTGTCTCATGGGCCCTTCCTATTGGGTTCGTTTTATTAAACTTCTCTTCTGTAAGAGCTAACAAAAATAATTGAGAATATAGCTAAGATAATCTCAAATCCAGGCAATCCCAGTAATCCCTCATCACCCTCGACGTTTCCAACTCCACCAGGTCCTATAATATCTAAGGCTTTAACATCTATAGGTGATGCAGCTCCCGAACTTCTTTTAGTTAATGAAAAACTAATAACAGATTGATCAACTTTTGCATATTCATCATCAATATACCAAGTTATCGTTGTAGAAGTAATAGAGGTTCCATTCAAATCATAATCTTTTCCATCTTTAATAATAGGGTAACCACTTCTTTGGTTTGAACTATTTAGACCAATTCCATCTACGAGTAGTCTAATGTAATTTCCATCAACAGCTTCTTTTGGATCAGTATCCCAAGCTTGAATAAAATCAAACCCTACCGTTTGACCAATTATTGTAGATTGGCCAAATTTAATTGCATCAGAACTAAATGCAGCCCCGCTATCAAAACTTGCATTATCATAATAAATTTCAATATCGGAATATGCCCAATACTCTATTTCTATCTCAAAAATAGTATCTTTAGGCGCTGAACTAACATTAATATTATTGACTTGGGCTGTCCATTCACATGGTTTGGATTGCGCACATTCATGTTGTTCATTCCCTTCATCTGAATAAAATGCACCCTCCTGTCCATCAATATTTAGTCTAAAACGGTATTGAACTTGTGCATCATAATCATCATTTTGTCCCTGATCAGTTTCTCTCCACCATAGATTAAACTTTACTGGGCCTCCTAAACTAATTTCAAATACATTTCCATTCATTGCAGTCCAAGTTCCCACATCTTTCCATTCTCTTGTTCTTGTAAAATCAGCAGTTTGCGAAGTGTATGCCCTTGGAGGATTATCCATTACCGCTTCTCTAGTATTATCTCCCCAAGTTTCAGGAGATAAATCATTAGATTCTTTCATATTGAGATGTATATGTTCCATATTCCCAGTCAAAGTTGTTTCAGCTTCAGTATTTGGAATGAAAAATAAGGACATTGACAGAAACATTACCGCACAAATTAGAGTAATTCCTTTTCGGTACACATAAGTCCATTATTGTGTTGCACTTAATAATTTTCGGTCAGTAATGATTAAGACCTCAAGCTTTCACCACTTATGACTGACTATCCAGTAACTAGCGAAAGAATAGACAAATATTTAGGTTTAACTGCTAAAGCTCTGGAGAAAGCCTCTATCATTGGCAATCCCGGAAGTGATAGCTATACTAAGGCTAAGGATATATTAGAAATGGTTAAGGCATATTATTCAGATGCACAACATTTTTTATCAGAAGGACGCGGTGATGATGCCTTTGCAGCAGTAAACTATGCGCATGGTTGGATAGACTGTGGAGTAAGATTAGGATATTTAGATGGTAAAGGAGATTGGCAACTATTTACTTTGAGTAGTTAGTTAGCACCAATACGAATAGATCCATCTCTATAGTGTATGTGAATATTATTTTTCATATATTCTGCTAGATTTGATAAAGAATTATAAATTTCATCTTCTTTCATTTTCAATGCTGTGGCTGCTTTTTTAGTAGACCATGGTTTCACAACAAAATCGTTAAGTTTCAAATATTCATAAACTTTTTTATCATTTGAATCTAAATCATCCAGTGACATTATTACAACATAGAATAAAGGGTGTTTAAGCTTAACTATTTTCTAAATATCTAATAACATGGCTTTCATTTTTAGTTAGTGGATACATGTCCTCACCCAGAGTCTCTTTCCAGATTCGAAAGAAAGATCCTTTCAGATAATCATTAATAAATCTAGGATGGATATACGAACCTCTACACACAGCAGGTGTGTTTCCCAAACGGCTAGCTACTTCTTTTACCATTTTTGTGCTATTTTTCTTACGCTCTTTCTTATTATCTTTTTTCTTAAAACTACAGATAGTTTTTGCTGCAATTTTAGTTCCACCCCATGTTCTAAAATCTTTTGCCGTAAATTTTTCACCCGATATTTCTTGGATGTATTCATTGACATGGTAGGCCTTTACATCATTTTCATTTCCTTCTTCATCAAAATATAAAAATAAATCACCGTCTCTTCCTTTTTTAGCGTTTTTGCACATCATTATCAAAGCAGGCAAATCGGGTATCTCTTCATCATTGATTTCAATTTCGTGTTTTTTACTGCTTTTACCCATAAAAGTAAATTTCCCCCCTACTTGTGAATCATACCATTTATCAGCTTCATCAGTTATCTCCGTAGGTTCAAAATCCATATGTTCATCTTGCATTGTAGATAATCCATACGTAGCCTTTTCACTATCATCTCTAGATGTTTCATTTCCAATACGGATGAATGTAGTATCTAATAATCTTACAATAAGGGCCATTACTCTTTCGTAAGGTAAACTCTTTTGCTTATTATTGCCTTCTTTTGCTAAATCTTCAAAATATTGTTCACGAATCTTGGGCAATGCTCTTCCAAAAAGAACCATTTTGTCAAATTTAGCTTCACTCCTTAACTGTGTCCAAATAGGATGATAAATATATTGAGTTTTCTTCTTTGCATCTATGCCTGTAGCTTGAAGATGTCCATTATTTTTGTCACAAATCCAAACATCAGTCCAAGCTGGCGGAATTCGTAATTCATCAACTCGTTTTAATTCTCTCTTAGCTTTAAGTGGTTTATTTTTAATATCATAAAATGATTGCTTTTCGTCTTTTATTTGCCTAGTATATCCTTTCTCAGTATTATTAGAATAATATAGGCCAGCCTCTTCAGCACTGGCGATTGCATTTATTTGCGCTTCATTTACCATCTATACTAAATTTTCTTGATTAAGTCCTTTCAATTCCGGAAGAATAAATTCACCATCTTTTCTAATTAATACATCATCAAACCAAATTTCTCCACCGCCATAATCAGGCCTTTGAATTAGTACCATATCCCAGTGAACATCGGATCGATTTCCATTATCAGCAATATCATAGGCATTACCTGGTGTGAAATGAAAACTTCCAGCTATTTTTTCATCAAATAAAATATCTTTCATAGGTTCAGTAATATATGGATTAAATGCTATTGCAAATTCTCCAATATATCTTGCACCTTTATCCGAATCAAGAATTGTATTTATCTTTTCATCGTCACTTCCCGTGGCTTTTACAACCTTACCTTTTTCAAACTCTAATCTAATATTATTGAATACAGTACCGTGGTAAAGAGTTTCAGCATTAAATTGGATATATCCTTCTACAGAATCTTTGACAGGAGCTGTAAAACATTCACCATCAGGTATATTGCGTTCACCGGCACATCTGATTGCAGGAATTCCTTTAATTGAGAATTTTAGATCAGTACCTGGCCCTTTGATATGAACCTTCTCAGCTTCAGTCATTAACTTTTCTAAAGGTTTCATAGCTTCATCCATCTTCTTATAATCTAAACAGCAAACATCAAAATAGAATTTTTCGAATGCTTCAGTCGACATATTTGCCTGCTGTGCCATCGAAGGAGTAGGCCATCTCAATACAACCCACTTGGTGTTAGCTACTCTTTCCTTAAAATGTACTTTTTGTAATAGTTCAGATTGGTAGATTGCCATTTTATCAGAATTTACATCAGACATTTCAGAAATATTTAAACTGCCTCTGAGTCCAATATATGCATCCATTTGTTCCATTCTATATTTTTCTACAGATCCGATTAAACTCATATGTTCTTCGCTTGTTTCATTTATTAATTCTTTTAAAATCAAATTATTTTTCCAAGTTACAAACGGTAAACCACCAGCTTTTCTTGCAGCTCTTATAGTTGCAATGACCATTTCTTGCGGTATATCAAAAGCTTCAATCAAAACCTTTTCACCTTTTTTTAATGAACAAGAATGTGTGATTAGTAAATTTGCCAATTTTTCAAATTGTGGATTAATCATGTTTCATTATTAGAAGTGCAGTCTAAAGAGATTTCCTTAACTCATTTTTCTTGAATTAGAAATTTCTCCTACTATATTTTCACCCATTAGCTCACGTATTTCATTTGGCTTATGCTTAGATAACCACATCATTTTTACAAGGGCAGTTTCTGGAAGCATATCATAGGCCTCAACAACACCTTTTTCAATCAATTCTCTACCATTTCTGTAAACATTCAAGTTTGTAGTTCCAGAGAAACATTGGCTAGTCATAGCTACAGGAATATCTGCAGCCGTCTTACCAACAATATCCAATAGTTCAGATTTTATGTGGCCCAATCCGGTTCCTGCAATCACAATTCCATTCTTCCCAGAAGTTAATTTTCCCCAATCTTCTTCATTAAGACCAGGATGCGACCATACAAGCCCAATGTTTTCATCGAAACCAGCTTTTAAAGTTGTTTTTTTACTAGTTGGTTTATATTTTTGTTTCCATTCTATATTTTCCTTAACAATGCCCAATGGCTTATCATTAGGAGATGTGAATGCATCTCTTTTAGAAGTATGACTTTTTCTTGATCTATTTCCTCTCCATATTGCTACAGTTTGATCGTTAGTAGTTTCATGCATAGCGATACAAACTTCACCTAGATCACTCATGGCTGTTTTCGTAGCTCCGGCTAAATTTAGATGAGCATCACTGGATGGTCTATCTGGACTTCTTTGGGATCCTGTAAAAACTACAGGATGTGCAATCTCAGGTAATTGGAATGATAATGCAGCTGCCGAGTAGGCCATAGTATCAGTTCCATGCCCTATAACCACACCATGTTTCTTATCGTCGTGTATTTCTTTTACTTTCCTTGCAATATCTTCCCAATGAGTAGGATTCATATCTTCAGAAGCTAATGAAAATAAAGGTACGGCATTTATGTTAGCTATATCTTCTAAAGATTTTACAGAGTTAACTAATTGTTCAGTAGTAATGGCAGGACTAACTGCTCCTGTTTTATAATCTACAAAGGATGCAATGGTTCCACCAGTACCTAAAATAGTTATATCATTTAATTTATCGTTTTTATTGTTTTTAGTTAGTTTATGATCAGTTTGTTTTGCTTTAGACAATATGGTCATTTTTGCATTTTCAGTAGACACTCCAATATTATAACCATTATCAAGCTTAATCATGATTATATGCTCTCCTGAAAATTTATGTTTAGGTAGAATTAATCCTTCATAAGCTAGGGTCTTATTTTCGATTCTAACTTTATCATGAACTTCAGCTCCGTTGTCTTGAATAAACTTTTCCGCTGATGTAGGCATATTCCTTCATTCAAGCGGAGGTTTATTACTATACATCCCCTATGGGTTTTTGTGGGTTTAAGAGACAGATTGCAGAATCTTAAGGAAAGTGTAAGTCAATGGACTGAGGATGTAAGTGGTAATTCACCCGATAGAAAGATTGAAAAGAATTTGGTGGAAATGGAGAGTGGTTCTGAAATTGCAAGAACTGCTGCAGTTAAAGCACTTGTAATTCAGGCTCCGATTGATGAAAAATGGCTAGATCCTATAATAAATTCTTTTACAAGAGTTCTTCCAAAACAGCCAGGTACTACACAAGAAGCAATTATTGATGGTTTAATGGAATTACGTAAACATAGACCGTCTAAAGATAAGGAAATTTTTGATGCAATGCAGCAAACATTTGACAGTCCATCTCCAAATGTACGTAGTAAAGTAGTAGAAATCTGGACTCGTTTTTCACTTAAATCTGATGCTAAAAAGAGTGACACTATTGCAGATTTATTTGAAATATTAAGTGATGAGGATAAAGATGTAAGATATCAAACTCAAGAGTCATTAATGAAAATATTGAATACAGTACCCAAGGCAGCATTACCTGAATTAAAAAAAGCTCTAAGTGATGATGATTGGAGAGTTGTTTATCATTCAATAGTGATTTTGACAGATTTTGCTAAGAAATATCCCGGACCTTCTGCATCTTTAGCTCCAGAAGTAATAAAAGCATTTAATTCAGGTGAACGTTTGAAAGAAAGAGCTGCAGACTGTATTGGAATTCTTGGACTTTCAAATCCCGATGCAATGAAACCAGCCGTTCCAGGTTTAATCAAAGGTATTGAAAGTAAGTCTTCTGAGCTTAGAAAGGCTTCATCAAAAGCAATTGGAAGAATAGGAAGTAAGAATGCAATGGTAGTTTATCATGCAGTTCCTAGGTTGGCTAAAGCTCTAAAGAATGATGATTGGTATATTCATGTTGAAGTTGTTAAGGCATTAGGATATATTGCTTCTAACAAACCAGCTTTAGTAAAACCACATTTAGAAATAATACGTAATAGAACTAAAACCGGAGCAGATCGAAATATATGTCAAGCTGCAGAGTGGGCACTCAAGAAGGCTGGAGGATAGATGCCTGGACAAGGTCGACAAGGCCGTAGTGATGCCTTTCAGAGAAAAGCTAGACGAGAAGGATATCGAGCACGTTCGGCATACAAATTAATGGATATTCAAAAGCGAAGTAAAATTTTCAAGAAAGGTAGTATTGTTTTAGATTTGGGTGCTGCACCGGGCGGTTGGTCACAAGTAGCTTTAGAATTCATGGAAGAAGAGGGTAAACTTGTTGGGGTTGACCTTCAGCATATTTTACCTCTTAAAGGAGCTACATTTATTCAAGGAGATCTTCGGGATAAGGATATTAGAGAAGAATTACAAAAGTTAATTCCTAAGGCAGACGTTGTAATATCAGATATGAGTCCTAATTTATCAGGTACTTACTCAATAGATCAAGCACGTTCTGTTGAGTTATCTTCTTTAGCTCTCGAAATTGCCGCAGAAAGAAATGCCCAATCTTTCGTAGTCAAAGTTTTCGAAGGTTCTGATTTTCAAGAATTCCGTAAAGCTGTCAAAGCTGAGTTTGGTTCAGTACGAACACTTTCTCCTGAAGCTTCTAGAAAACAATCTAGTGAAGTTTATTTGATTGCTAAAAGGAAACGTAGATGAAGTTAGCAGTTTTATTTTCTGGAGGTAAAGATTCGTATCTTGCACTTCAGTATGCTTCAAAAGAGCATGAAATTACGTGCCTTTTAACATTAGAATCAAAAAAAGAAGATAGTTGGATGTTTCATACACCTGCAATAGAGTGGACAAAGCTTCAGGCTGAAGCTATGGGTTTCAATCATCTTACTAAGAAAACAAGTGGTGTCAAAGAAGAAGAATTGGGAGATTTAAGAACGATATTTGAATCAGCAATTTCTAAATATTCAATAGAGGGAATTGTTACAGGAGCTCTTGCATCAGTTTACCAATCTACAAGAATTCAAAAAATTTGTAATGAATTAGATTTATGGTGTTTTAATCCATTATGGCAAATGCCCCAAAGAGGTCTTCTTCAAGAATTATTGTCTAATAATATAGAATCAATTATAACTGGAGTTGCCGCAGAGCCGTTCGATGATTCTTGGCTAGGCCGTCCTATTGATCCCGAATGCATAGGTGATTTAGTGAAATTAGAATCGAGCCATAGAATAAACCCAGCAGGCGAAGGAGGTGAAATTGAATCTTTTGTGGTCAATGCACCTTTATTTACTAAATCAATATCTGTTGCTAAAGCACAAAAACATTATTCTAATTATTCTGGACACCTAGAAATTCAGGAGGCTTTTTTGGAATGAGTACACTTTTGATTTCAACTTGTAAAAATAAATTAAGTGAGAGAGAATTTATCCTTCCAATTTCTCAAGTCATTGAAGATAATCATGAGATATTACATTATACAGAATGTACAGTTAGTAAAATTTCCGAATTTGACAAAATAATAATTTGTGGAACTTCTTTGAAAGACAATTCATACATTGAAGACCTAGATATTTTCAGGAAACTTTTTTATGATTTCCAAGGTTCTATTCTTGGAATATGTTCAGGAATGCACATAGTATGCTCTATTTTTAATAGTGAAATAATTGAAAATATAGAGATAGGTATGACCGAAGTTAAAACAATAAAAGAAAACCCTCTTTGTAAGGATGCCTTTCAGGCATATAACATACACAATAATTCAGTTTCTAAATTAGAAAATTTCTCAGTATTAGCAAGAAGTGAAACTAGTTTTCAGGTTGTTAAACATAATAGTAAAAATATATTTGGTATTTCTTTTCATCCCGAAGTTAGGAATGAGAAAATAATATCTAATTTTTTACTAATCTAAAGATCTTTTGCTCCAGTTACTACTTTACTAGCACTGAGTTTTGTAAATCCTATAACACTTGAAATATCTTCAAGACTTGCAGCTTTTAAATTATCAATAGTATGGAAACCAGAATCATACAGATTCTCAGCTTTTATTGTTCCTAGCCCTTTAATTTTTGATACAGCTTCAACGAATTCAGCTTTTCCACCACCAGGTCCACTAGCTTTACCAACTGCAGGGAATTTTCCAGCTTGAATACTTCTCCATTCTTTGATAACTTCTGATATTGATTCTAAGCTACTGACATTAAGATTAAACCAACTATCTCTGGCATGCAATGATTTTCTGGCTAAATCTAATTCATCTTCCATTTCCTGTGTTATTGATAAGAGTCGATCATATTTTTCAGTTTGATCTTTCATAGTATCTTCCATTACTTTAATGCGAGGTTCATATTCAGCTTCAACTTTTCCTTGCCGTTGTCTTTCAATTTCCATTTCACGGAGTTTTGTATCTCTCTCTGTTAGCAATTCTTGCAGAGAAGTAATCATAGTTTGTTTTGTTTCTATATCAGCCTCTAAGAAATTAATACGATCCAATGCAGCATTCAAATCTTTTTCTTGTTGTTCATACGCATCCCAAAGTTTCTCTAACCTTTGTTGTTCAAGGCCCAAGCTGCTTTCTATTTGAGCAAATTTTTCTTCGTTTTCAAGATCCATCTCAATTACTCCTAATTAATGACCACGCTACCTATTATATAATCTGCTCTGTCGAATGAGTCTTGTGGAAATAGCAGTAGGTAGCGGTAAATTGCGCATACAAGATATTGGTAAAATCAAGTCACTTATTGGTCCAAATTTTGCCATAATTAATCCACAATGTGTTTGTGGTTTACTCCACCTTAAACAAGCAGCTTTTCTTGCAGATAATGCACATAATGGCAATTATAATTTATCTAAAGAAAGATCTACCGAAGTTTTACTGTATTTAACTTTTCAAAGACAAATTTCCAAGGCAATACAAATAGGGGGTATTCATGAAAATACAAAGTCCATTGCTTGGGTTTCATTCGGTGATCCTCCTTTAGAATTATTTGACATGATAGAAACAGATGCTTCAATTATCTCAGGTCAGATTTTTGATTATTCTAATATTAATTTAGCTTCTTCAATTGTTAATAATTCTTCATTCGAAGATAAGCAAAAAATTGTTATGACTAAAACAGCTACTTTATCAGTTCAACCACGTTAAAAGTTAAGTTTTTTTAACCAGACTAATTATCCTCGTTTATGTCAAACTCAGAATTGATTGAGAAACTTAACGGCGGCCTTGCATGGGAATTGCGAGCTGCAGCACTTTATTCACACTATTCAGCATATATAAGAGGAATAAATAGACTTCATCTCAAACCATTTTTTGATGAAGAAGCAAGTGAATCTCATACACATGCAGATGCAGTGAGATCCGCAATCGTTAAACTGGGCGGAGTAGCCGTAACTGATAGGGACCCTACCGAGATAGTACATACTACCGATTACAAGTTAATGTTGGCCGAATCACTTAAAACAGAAAAGAAAGCAGCTGCAGGTTATGAAATAGTATTAGCTTTAATTAAAGATGATGAAGAGATGTATGATTCAATAGAACAAATATATTTCCAAGAACTTCGTTCAGTTGAAGAAGTAACTCAATTATTGTGATAATTTAATTATCTATAATATTTTCTTTTACAGAATACCCCAGTCCACATCCTATTAGTGAACCTATAATTCCATAGAATGCCCAATTTGCATTTCCATCAATTGCTAATGCAACCATATTTCCAAGTGAAACACCTGGATTTACATCTCCGAAAGCAGTTATAGTAACAACAAATAATGTTGCACCTATTGAAGCCGGATCTTGTGACGTTAGGAGTGAAGCAACAAAGAAAGTAGTTCCAACTAATGCAATTATCAGGATGTCAATATCTGAAGAATTTGTTTCTGGTTTTAATTCTTTAAACAATACAAAACCTAGCGTCGCTCCAAAAATCTGAGCTATAATATAAGCAATAGTATCATCTTGTTTCATTTTTCCCGAAATGAATATTGGAATAGTTATAACTGGATTCAGATGACAACCTGAAACAGGGCCAAGAATATGAACTAATACAAATAAAGTAAGACCCAATGTAATAGTTCCTTCAAGTAGCATATCATTTCCACTCATGGAAATAAATGTAGTTACTCCAAAGAAAACCAAGAAAAAGGTACCCATTAATTCGGCACCTGCTGCTTTCCAGTTTGTGTCGGTGAACATAAATTAATATTCAGGCACTGTTTTTAATACCTTTCCAATCGGCAAATAATGATATCAATAGCCAATCCTTTGATAGGTGAGGAAGAGAGAGCTGCAGTTGATAAGGTTCTTCGATCTGGAATTATTGCACAAGGTCCAGAAGTTGCTAAATTTGAAGCTGAATTTGCAGAAATGTGTGGTGTGAAATATGCTGTTGCCACAAGTAATGGAACTACAGCAGGTCATTTGGTTATGATTGCAAATAACATTGGGCCTGGTGATGAGGTAATTACGACGCCTTTTACTTTTTTTGCTACAGCTTCAGTCGTAATGATGGTTGGAGCTAAACCTATTTTTATTGACGTTGAAAAAAATGGTTTTTGTTTGAATCCAGATGGAATTGAATCTGTAATTACTGATAAAACTAAGGCAATACATCCAGTTCATTTATATGGAGAATTAGCAAATATTCCTAAAATTTCTAAAATAGCGAAAGATAATAATTTGATATTAATAGAAGATTCAGCACAATCTCATTGTGCAGAAGACTGGGGAGGTAGGGCTGGAAGCTTTGGAGATGCTGGTTGGTTTAGTTTTTACCCAACTAAGAATATGACAACTTCAGAGGGTGGTATGATTACTACTAATAACAAAGACATGGCGGATAGGTGTAAAATTTTACGAGCACATGGCATGAGCGCTCAATATCAGCATACAGAATTTGGTTACAATTATCGAATGACTGATATTTCTGCCGCAATAGGTAGAGTTCAATTAAAGCGCTTGGCAGAGTTTACTAATCGACGTCGGGAAATTGCTATGCTTTATAATGAACATTTGTCAAAATATGTTCAAGTTCCTGAAAATCGACGTGGACATGTCTTTCATCAGTACACTATATTGAGCAATAATAGAGATAAATTAAGAGAACATTTACAAGGTAAAGGCGTTGGTTCAGGAACATACTACCCCACGTTACTATTCAATTACGAACCTATGTCTCAGTATTCGACAGAATGCCCTCGTGCACAAGTACTTACTGAGAAAGCATTGAGTTTACCAGTACATCCAGCATTAACTGATAAAGATGTTTTTACGGTAATCGAAGCTGTAAGTTCTTTTTTTGATTGATTTTACTTATAATTCGCTATTTTTCTGCCTAGGGTATGTAATTAAATAACCAAAACTTTATACATTTTGGCTAAATTAAGAGATAGGTAGTTAATTTTGTCAGCAACGATTTTAAGAATAGGTAAACCAGCTCCTTTGTTTGAGGGAGATATTGTGAAATATGATTCCCGTAAGAAAAAGGTAGTATATGATAAAACATCTCTTGTTAAAATAATTTCAGATAAGCAATGGACCGTTCTTTTCTTTTATCCGCGAGACTTTTCAAGTTTATGCCCTACAGAAATACATTCTTTTAATCGTCGTTTCAAAGATTTTGAGAAAGCTAATGCAGTATTGATTGGCTGTTCGACAGATTCTCGAAATAGTCATAAGGCATGGATGGAAAAACCCCGTACAAAAGGAGGTATCGACAAATTATCGTATTCACTTTTAGCAGATCCTTCTCTGAAAATTTCTAGTTCTTATGGCGTTCTTGATAATGAAGCTGGGTTAGCCCTACGCGGTACATTTATCATAGATGATGAAGGCAATTTGCGTTCATTATCAATTAACCCTCCATATATTGGTAGAAATATAGATGAAGTAGTTAGAACATTACAAGCTTTACAGTCCGGCCAAGTGTGTCCAGCAGGGTGGAGACCTGGGCGAAAAACTTTGTAAATTTAATCAATTTAATAGACGATAAAGGAACCTTATGTGGGGCACACTTAAAACCCCCTTTCCAATTGTATCTAAGATATCATTATGGCTCCCGAATCTAAGGATTATAAAGCAGACCAAATACAAGTTTTAGAAGGGTTAGAAGCAGTAAGAAAAAGACCAGCAATGTATATTGGTTCAACAGGTGAACCTGGCCTTCATCATTTAGTTTATGAGGTAGTAGATAATTCAGTAGATGAGGCTATGAATGGTCATTGTGACACTATCGAAGTCCTTCTTCATTCTGATGGCTCTTGTTCAGTTACAGATAATGGAAGAGGTATACCTATTGATGACCATCCCGTCTACAAAGTACCTGCAGTTGAGATAGTAATGACTAAGCTTCACGCAGGTGGTAAATTCGATAGTGATACTTACAAAGTCTCAGGAGGTTTACATGGAGTTGGAGTTTCTGTAGTTAATGCTTTATCGACTTGGGCCACAGTTAAGATTAATAGAGATGGCGGAACTTATACACAATCATATAAGAAAGGAATTTTAGATACAAAGTTAGAGCGAATAGGCGATAGTGAGATGCATGGTACAGAAGTCCGTTTTCTTCCAGATAAGACTATTTTTGAAACAACTAAATTCGATTATTCTATTTTGAGATATAGACTACGTGAATTAGCTTATCTCAATGCAGGAATAACTATAACTTTATCAGATGGCAAAGAAAAATCTGAAGTATTCAAATATGAAGGTGGTATTTCTGAATATGTATCCTATCTTAATGAAAACAAAACAACTTTGATGTCTAAGGCTATGTTTGTGTCGGGTGAAAAGGATCAAGTTCAAGTCGAAGCTGCACTTCAGTGGACAACAGCTTTTAGAGAAAATATTCATACATTTACAAATAATATTGCGACTCGAGAAGGCGGTACACACTTATCAGGTTTGAAAACATCTTTGACACGGACAATAAATAGTGTAGCAAGAAAAAGAAAACAATTAAAAGAAAAAGACCCTGCTTTAGAAGGCAATGATGTTCGTGAAGGCCTTA
>Ga0315328_10000146_pt1 | contig 28417 bp, 40 predicted proteins | sample M120032315metaG_FD_203462 | JGI IMG/M metagenome (GOLD analysis project Ga0315328, IMG submission 203462) | Ammonia-oxidizing marine archaeal communities from Monterey Bay, California, United States - M1 200m 32315 | ecosystem: Environmental > Aquatic > Marine > Intertidal zone | place: USA... | reverse complement strand
GAGAACCAGTTCAGAATGAAGTGGGAAGAAGGAGATTTTCTAATTTGGGATAACAGGTCTTGTATACATAATTATTTTGGTGGCTGGGGAATTGATGAGCGAATCTTTGACCGTTACTGTATTGGTGCTGAGGCACCATTTTTCGATTTGCCGGAACCGGACCCCACAGTCGTTGAGCAATTGGCACAAACGATTCTAATCCAAGCGGGTTTGTCCTTACCTGAATCAGACCGCGCTTTGAATGGCCGAACTGGCTAAACTAAAAATATGGACAAACGGGTGACCGGGGTTGACAGGATGCGGTTCTACGGGGACTGGCCCAAAGTCAAACCCGATGAGATATTGGTGATCCCTAAAGATGACCGCCTATTGGAACATCCACCGTTTCGCAACTCAACGGGTTGGCCCGAATGGTTCAAGAGGGCACCCAAGGTTGACAAGGTCGAAGTCAGCATTCAAAACTGCAAGGGGATACAGGACTTCCTATCTTTAGGAATCACCGTTCCGTTGTGGGGAGATGTGAAGGTTCATCCCACAGAGGGGGGCGGTGTAGTCGCAGCGATGGCTGACCCCTTCTTTACGACGACACAGTTTCCACGGGAAGCAGTACAGGGCTGTCCGATCATGGAGGACACTCCGATGGAACATGCTGGGTGTCCAGATTTAAGGTCACCTTTCCTGTACAAGACCGCCCGTGGATATTCTTTGTTGGCCCTGCCGGTTCTGTACGAACCAGACAGTCGGTACCAAGTGCTACCATCGGTGGTGAACACGGATTACTTCCACCGAGTGAACCTGATTTTCAGGGTCTTAACTGATGAGGAATTCATTATTCCGGCTGGAACTCCGATGTATCACTTGATCCCGTTCAAGAGAAGTGACACTGGAAAGGTCAAGGCTGTGGTCATGGGGGAGGCTCGCATGTTCCCGATGCTGAAGAACCGTGGCATTGGTTGGGGCGGATTTGATACCTTCAGACGTAAGCGTCTGTACCGACAGCACGAAAGGGAGGCTGATGGAAACTAGTCGGGATTTGAAGGCAGAGTCTCTTGTTCGGGAGGAGTCTCTTGTCGAACCGGGTCACTTTGGAGATTCTCAGGACAATATTGTAGTTATCAAAAACTTTGTGTCTCCTTTGGATTTGGAGCATATGGCAACCTTTCTTCCTCATTTGAATAAATTCGATAACCCAATGGAAACCGAATACGATGATGACGGTGTTTGCATCTATGACGCTTCGTATTGGTGGGACCGTGTTTGCATGTCTGACACTCTCAAAGGAGTCGATCCTTTCATCTGGGAAATGGTTTATGGGTACGTTGAAAAAATGAGAGAAGTGATAGAGGACAAGTTTGGGGTGTCCTGTTATTCAAGAAATCCCTGCCTCGTCAGGTGGTTGCCCGGACTGGAACAAGCGCCACATGCAGATAAGCAGTTAAACGATGGGTCACCCAATCCGTTCCTCACCTATGACATAAACAGTATTATCTATTGGAACGACGAATTTGAGGGTGGACAGTTCTATTACCCGGAACACGGCATAGAACTTGAGATAGAGCCGGGAATGGCTGTAGCCCACCCCGGAGACATCAATTATCTACACGGCATTAAGACAGTGACCTCTGGCGTGAGATGGACTACGCCAGCGTTCTACACGATAACCGATTTACATACAGGAGAATAATATGGAATACGCAGGATACGTCTGCCATCCCGCTTCTGGGATTGCCCTCTACAAGAAGGTCTGGCCGGAAGACTCCAACTTTGTGGAGAGGTTGGAGGACTGTATCGGGGACAGTGAACATGAGTATTACTCATGGAAGAAAGCCCTCGTCGGTGACATGGAAGAGATGCCCGACTACCGGGATTGCTCCGACTTCAAGATGCGTGCTTCCGATCTAGAAACTTGCCCGGAAGAGTTTTCGGCTGCGGCTGCGGTCTATGACGAAGTAATAACAGGAATACGAGAGTGCGTGAAGCATTACGCAGGCTGTTACAACCTTCAACTAGATTTTGAGGAAGCAACCAACTTCGTTCGATACAACGAGGGACAGCACTTTGCCGTCCACGCCGATCACGGCTTCTCCTACGTTGCCACAGTATCGGCTATCGGATATATCAATGACGATTACGAGGGCGGGGAGTATCACATGCCCCATCAGAACATGAACTTTTTACCTGAGTTCGGTGATGTGCTGGTACACCCGTCAACCTTCGTGTATGCCCACGCTTCTCTGCCCGTGACGAAGGGTACAAAGTATTCGGCGGTCACGATGTATGACTACAACGACCGCAATCACCAAGATCCCAGTACCGCACAGTATGAAGCGCCCGCCTTCACAGAAACCGATCAGATCGTGATTACGACACCATTTCACGCATGAAAGTAACTCTCACTCGCGCTCACGATAATCCGCCGCCGATCCGGCAGGCGTTGCCGAGACGCGACTGGATGGATGACACTTACAATAAACATGCGTATAAGTGTTTGCCTATGACATCAGCCAACATACATGGTTGGGAGTTGGAGTTACAACAAGATGTAGTCGTTCAGGTAGATGCCCCTGAATACGGATCTGGATTTCATGGAACAGTGCCGAGGGTATTGAGCGGAGAAACGATTACTCACACACATGAGCGGGGAGGCACCTATGTCCGTCCTATAGTTTCTCCCAGCATCATCAACATAATTTCTTTTGATACTGGTTGGTCTATGGAAACACCAGAGGGTGTAAGCACATGGATCACAGGCACACCTAACTACTTTATTGATGGTGCGGTTCCGTTGACAGCCTCTATTCCTACCAGTTGGTGGCCTGACCAATGGAATATGAACTGGTTGATAACGAAGTTCGATACTCCCGTGCGGTTTCCCAAAGGGATGCCGTTCATGTTCTTTCAGTTCTACCACGATGATCTGTTGCCATCGGTGGAGTTTGCAACTAGGGATATGGGAGATGATCCAGAGTTGAGGAAAGCGCGAGCCGCCTATGGGGCGGCAAAAGCCCAGAAGGAAATAGATGAACCGTGGGTGTGGGCGGGGGGCATACGCACTGGTTTGAATGAAAAAGATGAACGTATCGGTCCGGCGTATGGGGGGCATCCGATTTTAGCGGACATTGGTAAATGCCCTGTTCAGCCCAAGGAGCAGTAATGAGTCTTGAATTTAGAGAGGGCGATCATATTCCGTGGGTATACACGAGGGGTCTTTACGGTGACTCACTGTTTGAGCAATACGAAGGGAAAATGCTTCTAGTTATTTTCGGATTGGAATCTCCGGAGTTGACTGCCCTGTGTCAACGGTTACAGGATTTGGGGGAAGATTTCCAGTGGACGATTGCTTCTTGGGGATCGTATGAGTGGAACAAGGTAGAGCCATATCGCAGGCTGCATTCCTCTGCCAAAGCCTTCATCTTCAGTCGCAATGGCACTTTGATATATACCTTGAATGAGCAAGAGGACTTCGGCAGTCAAGAAGGGACGCTACGGAAGATATTTGAGACTCCTCAAGAACGGCGTCATATCGGCAACGAATGGCATTATCCGGATTGGCGAGGCTCCGGAGCGGGCGGTTATAGGAAAGGGGACAGGCCGCTTACTAGGGATCATCTGTATCCGGAACCAGCGGATGACCACGGAGTAACTTACGAGGCGTTGCTTCAGGCGATCTTGGATTATGTGTGTGCTGCGATGTTTGAGATGGGTGATGATCTGAGAGAGTCCTTTTTGACAGACACCTTGGAAAGTCTAAATATTTTGCATGATCGCGGATCGCATTTGCAGTATTGGAATGATTGAACTTAAAGGAGTTACTGGGGATGATTTGAGGAAAGACCCCGAATATTTCAGGTCGTTGTTGCGGGAAAATTTAGTGTTGGGGTTTCGTGAGATCGGTTTGAAGCGGCAAGAATTTACAGATATTTTGATTGGTATGGGGTTTGATGATAGCCCTGTGTCTAAGGATGTAGATCATCGGACGAGATTTCATCAATGTATGAAAGACCCCGAGTTGGGGAAGGCCAAATTATTTCTCACATGGCATGTGGAAGACACCTTTAAGGAACATCCCGCCGTAGTCATCGCCATGAACATGCACACCTTTGAGGTGGATCAGGATAAAGGGATGACCGGATTCGTAGACATGCATGGTGCGTACACATCTCTTCCAAACAAATGGAGAGAAGGAATAAAAGACGCTCGCACCGTAGAAGAACAAGTAGCACACTTCAAGTCGCCGTTGATCCATTCTCCCGTCAAGTTGATAAAAGAGGATGGGTTAACAGGAGAGTTGATACTTCACATGCAGGGATACAAAGACACTATCCAGCCTCCATATCGCATTGACATAGAAACTTGTAATGGTTTAACAGAAGATGACCTCGTAGAAATCAATGCGTGGATTCAGAATTATTTGTACGACGAAACAAACCAAGAGTGGTGGTCATGGGAACAGGGTGACATGGTGATGTTCGCAGGGATGCGTATGGCACATGCAGTCACTTGGGGATTTGAATTGGGGCAGCGGGTGTTTGATCGGGGGGTATACCACGGAGGGCATGAGGAGGCGTGGAAGGTTCCGCTGATGGATCCCTCGTTGATAGGCATTTACAGATGAGTTTAGGGTTTGGAGATACTTGGCAGCCCAAGGGCGGCAGGGGAGAGCATCTAGGCGGAGGGGTGGTCTTATACAGGGAACACATCTCAACGGACTGGGATCTTCTCAGAGCCTACTCAGAGGAGGCTGCGATGAGGGAGAGGGACACGATGTATGTCCCCGGCAAAGATCCGATCAGCGGTGAGGACGGGTACATAAATCGCAATGGGTATTTCTTTCCAACAGAATCAATAGAAGTGATGCCTCAACATTGCGCCTATACCCAAGCGGACGATAGACCTGAGATACAGGCAGTTCTCAAAAAGTTGGAGGATGCCAAGGACGATTGCCTGTGGGATTACTTGCACCTTTTTCCCATAGCGGGCATGTCTATTTGGTGGAAGATCAAAAGCCACATCTTGGTGTATCCAAAAGGTGGCTACTTGGGAATGCACGCCGACACCAGCACCGACTACGCCTACGGTTCACCCACTCCGACAGATCAGATCGCTACCAGAACCGTGGTTTCAACTATTGCTTTTTTCAACGATCATGTAGAAACCGAGGAAGAATTGGATAGGACCAATTTCACAGGGGGAGTCGTCCATTTCGGATACTTGGACATTCAATACAAACCCTCCAAGGGTGATCTGTTGATTTTCCCGTCCAACTACATGGCCTCCCACGCGGTTTCTCTGGTGAGCGGAGGTTCAAGATATAGCCATGTCGGATGGTATTGTCAGGGAACTCCGAACCCAGAAGTCAACGAGATGGCCGTAGATCCATCCGTTGATCCGGGTGGTGCTAAGATATCGACAAACGTATTTATGGAAAGTGGGTACAACCTTGAGCATCCTCCCAGTTAAAGTTGGAATACTGCACCCCGGAAGAATGGCTACAGCCGTGGGTAATGTGCTTAAGAGCGTCGGGCATGAGGTGTTCGTCGCTACCGACGGTCGCTCTGACGAAACTAAAGAGCGGGGGCAGGAATTTGAAGACGTTGGAACCATCCAGAAATTGGTGGATGAAGTAGATGTGATCTTTTGTCTCTGTGGCGGACACGGTGTGTTCGCTGTCTACGGTTTAGACACCGAAGGTGAAGTCGTTGAATTTCCAGTGGCGAAAGAAGTCATGGAGGCTGGCTTCAAAGGCATTTATGTAGATTGCAACAGTATTATTTCTGATCCTGCTCAGGCTCGTTGGGAACTCGCTCTGGCCGATTATGTGAATTCAAATGGAGCGTCCTATGTGTCGGGTTCTCTTTATGGGTATCCAGATCGGGATGGTCGTATGTTGTTTGTGAACGGCGATTCTGCTGAGGATGTTGTAGCGCTGATGTCAGAAGAAGGCGTGGACACCTTGAGTGCCTTACATGTTGAGATAGTAGATGGCGACGCAAAGGCATACAAGCGTCAAATGATGGAAGAAAACGTTCCTCCCCCAGAGGATATTGAAAAATACTCACGAACTGATGACAGTTGGATAGAAGCGAATGGGTGATTGGATAGCCGATAAGAATATGAACATTCGGTCCCGTTCGGCTAATCGCGGCGGGTACAAATTCACGCGGATCAAGCACAAAGCAGGATTAGTTGTTTTTCCAGATGCTGCTGAAATAGATCAAGACTTTTTAGAAGGTTGGATAGAACGGCGTTCTGCCTTCGTGGGAAATCTTGAAGGAAAGACTGATCGTCGTTTGAAAACGGCTGAAGAGTTTACGATTGATGAGGATGGTAACTACATCAATCGTGGGGGGTACAAGTTCACCCCCGAACAATTCAACACGACTCCGTTACGTCTTGTTGGATTATTGTACGACGCCGAGCCGGAAGATAAAGCCTTTGTCGAATATTTGGATTCAGTTTTGGCCATGTGCTTAGAGGAGTATATGGTGATGTATCCAGAGATTCGTGTTTCGATCTGGTATCGAACCCCTAGTCATGCTGCTATTTATTCTGAGGGACATTCGCTTGGGCCGCATTCCGATCAGGCCGTGGAGCGCGGTGACAGCATGTGGGGGTATGGTCCGGCGGATGAGAATGACAAGCCTGTAAATGAGTTTCCAACTAAGACTGTCGTAACGGGTTCTATAATTTTAAGGGACACCGCTGAAGGTGGGTCGATGTATTTCCCCCACGCAGAGCATAAAGAGAAGTTCCCAGTTGGAACAGTGGCATTTTATCCGTCGTCTTATATTGGATCTCATTCTGTGGAAACTGTTACTAATGGAGATCGTGTTTCTTATCTACAGTTTTATTGTCAAGGCACGCCGATAGATGGACAGAGTCAAACGCATGTGGACGCATGGCGCAACAAGGAGGGGGATTGGGTTCCTCCTGTGCATGGTTCAGATGGAGCGCCGAGCAGTCAAATCAGCGAGTTGACAGCACCGAACATGTAGCGCTGGTCCAACTGGTGGTGTCCCACACATATCCACTGTTGGGATCCGTCCATTGGAATTCGTAGGGATTGCCGTGGGTGCTAGTTTCTCTGCCCTGCGCTCTGATTTCTTCGGGCATGCCATTGGTTCCCAACAATTCGGAAGAGGGATAAACCTCCTGCACTATTTCAAGTAGTCGATTTCCGTATGAATTCCATTTATGATCAGAATGAGGTAGTGCCAGTTTGCCGAACTGACTTCTAATTCCGTCGTTCATGCGTGCCGCGGCCGCATCTCTTAAACGTGGATCATCTTCCAATACCAGTTCGCTAAATAGGTGTTCTATTACAGTTTCCGTAGACCATGGTTTTTCAACGTTTCTGTCCATCGGGGGTTCGATATACCAGTTATGGCCGTCCGCATCGTGGCCCATGCAGCCAGCACTATTAAGGCCCACACACCTTCGCACTAATGTGTTTACATCAGGACAAATAATAAGTAGTTGACCGCCAGTCTTGGTTATACGTCGAATCTCATGCAAAAATGAGGGCACCTCCTCCAACCAAATGTGCTCTAATACATGAGATAGTAATACTTGATCGAACGTGTCGTTCTCCCATGGCAGGGGATTATTGGTAGTCTTTGTAGATAAGGCGCCCTCCCACAGGGGTTCTTCTGGCATTGGTAACAATACGTCAGGATTGAATTCTTCCCTAATGTCTGCGTTGATCCATCCTTCTGGTTGATGGAAGTTGCAGCCGAGGTTCAGTTTCATCTCAATCACTGTGACCGAAATTCATCAAACCGTGTCGCATGCCGTAAGCCGCTAAAAGATTGTTTCTTCGGTCCAGCAACTTATCGTAATCGTTGAAGATATTACTGAGCATGGGAATCCCCTTTTCTGGACTTCCTTGTGAGTAGAACTCTAAATAGGAATATCTGTTTCCTTCAGTAATAGGTTTGATTTCATGGGCAGCCACGAAGTTGCAGGGGGACACAACTACGTCCCCGGCCTTTGCTTCCACGGCCACATCAAGGTATGGATATTTCATTTCCCCACCGGAATAGTCATCATTAAGCAATAGTTGAAGGCTGATGGTTTGGACGTTGGTGCTGTGCTTGCCCAGATAAGAACGAGTGGGGTATTTGAGGTAGTGACCCTCGCTTCGCCACCAGACGGTTTCCAGCATCATCACAGGAAACAGGTCGATGTATTTGAGGGCACATTTGTATAACGTGTCTTTGAATAGTTGTGTATCTGGGTGGCGGATAGGGATAGGGGCTTCGTTGATTTCGTGTAATAGGAATTGGTACCCGTCTTCGTTCAAGGCAATATCATGTCCATCTTCGTCGGTTGTATATTCCCATCGGGAGGTATGGGATTCTTCGGCCAGTTGATCAAGATGAGGCAATAGTGTGAGTTGATCTATTTCCACTACATCGTGGAACTGTACGATCCCACCTCCCAGATTGCTGATCTTGTCCCTGTAACCGAGTATTTCATCAAGAATTTCATTTGTCATTTCCGGCGTCACGACTGTCCTCTTACCAGATTCTGTTCTACAACATCTTCGTGGGCATACGCCTTCTTTAGTCCTACCTCCCCCTCTAGCGATCTGTTTTGAAACACCGGGTTGACAGAACTAGTTGCTGTTTTGTCCGTGTTGCCTTGCTGCGTCTTGAGTGCGTACTTGGCGTAATCTTCGTAGATGCCCATTAGCCAGTGCGGCTCACACCATGCTTGTATTTCGTCGGGTTCAAACACTTCGACCATTACTTCCGGCGAGGGGCTTCCGTGAGATAGGAATTCTAGATACGAGTACCGAGTGCCTTCGATAACTGTGTTCACTCCATGCGATGCCATGAAGTTGGATGGGAAGATTAGAACGTCGCCTATTTGTCCTTGGTGTTCAATGTCCAGATAAGGGAATGTGATTTCCCCACCGAGGTAGTTGGTGCCATCCAATTCTTCGGGATCTTTGATGCCGTTGTTTAGATACAAGATAATGGCAAGTGTTTGACGAGAGCCATTCTGTGCGTGGGGAATAAATCGTTGCCCATCCAAGGCTCTGTAGTTGGCGTCGTTGTCGTTATGTACCCCCAAGAAACTGCCCGGATCGTAATGTAGAACGTGTCCCCTAGAACGCCACCAAATAGTGCCCAACACAAGAGGGAACATGTCTATATATTTGATTAGGCATTTGTAGATGGCGGCTTCGTAATGTTGAAAGATGTCAACGATGTCTTGAGGAGTGTCGTGTTTGACCGGCTGTAACAGACGAGTCGGCACCATCTTGACTTGTTCAAGCGAGAACTTGTTGCGATCAATATTAAGGGCGTAGGTGTTTCCGGCTTCGTCTGTTTCGTAAGTCCAGTTCTGTTCAAAGGCTTCAGAAGCGTTGTCGTCAACCCAAGACAAGAATGAGGGGTCCACTGTGCAGGTATTGCCAAATTTGACTACGCCTCCACCAAGATGATCTGCCTCTAGGTTTTGGATTTCCCTTAAGGTGTCATCGGTTATTTCAGGGGTGGAAGCATCAAATATGTTCATAGGACATCAGTGGGCCTTCTGGGTCGGATTCGACAGGTCGCAATAATGGATTGATCTCACCGTTGGGTGGTCCTTCGCCTTTGGTGTTCCACCTTGAATGTGGAGATTGGGTAAACCTTTCCCAATCCTGATGAAGCCATGGCAGGTAAATGGCCTGACACCAATGTCCGGCATCTGATTCATAAATCGGAACCAAAGGGGAAGGTTCGTCTGTATGTATTCCTTGACCAAACACAGATTGGTAGTCGTACCTTATGCCACCAGTGATGTCTCGTACACCGTGTGAACCAACATAGTTCGCGGGGAAGAACAGAATGTCTCCGGTACGCGGCTTGTAAGTAAGATTGTTAAGGAACGGAAACCACATCTCTCCACCCGTGAAATTGGTTCCGTCTAGTTCTTCTTCCGTGTCCACGCAATCGTTGTAATAGGTGATGGTGGAAAGAACTTGGAAGATGGCTTCAGGACGATCAGTTTCGTATCGCTGCCCGTCTCTGGTCTTGCGACTGGTGTCATTGTCGCTATGCATTCCGATTGCTCCGTTGGGATAATACTTGAGAACATTGCCCCTAAAGCGCCACCACAATGAGTTGAGAACATGGGTGTATATGTCTATGTATTTCATTAGGCACAGATAGATTTGATTCTCGTTTTCATAGAAGAACTCCGCGATGTCCTTAGGAGTTTTATCCATGACGGGTTTGCTGTTACCAAATCCACCAAGTCGATATGGATTTCTGTAATAGGTTGCTACTGGATGCTTCCTGCCTTCTAGGTCTTCGCACCACTGCTCGCCGTTTTCTTCTTTGAGAAACACTCCCGGCGTTGAATGCACGGCATATTTGTCTATGTATTCAAATAATCTAGGCTGGTCTACGTCTATGACATTGCGAAATACGGTAACCCCTGCCCCATAGTCGTGTACCTCTAGACCTCCGATGTATTCACAGTCTGCTTCGGAGACGTAAGGGATCGGGGTTCTGCATCCGGGGTACTCTCTAACTAAGGCCATGAGCAGATTTTAGCAGATTAAGACACTCGTTTTATGATGGTTGTTCCATCATCGGTGACGAGATGGAATACCAGCAGGTTGTCCTTGGTCAAAAGATGCCTGTTGGTTCTGGTTGCGTAATGTTTATGTAGCGCCTGATGGTTGGTGTAGATTTGTCCGAACATGCCAGAGTCTTCGATGTGCATGATTCCACCGACAGCCAGCATGGACAAGTAGCCGTCTACCAACTTGGTGGAAGTGTCAATTAGATCCGCCATGCGAACATGAACATAGTCGAAGGTTCCGGCGTTGGTGCCAGCCAGAATATCTTGAACGTCCATGGTGGAATACTGTGTGTCAGAGTATGCGGACGCTGCACTTTGGGACAGGTAAAACTGTTCATATCCGTACAGAAATCGGTCATTGACTAGTGTGACGTTCTTGGAGCGGTCGTTCATTTGCTCCGTCATCCACGTTTCTGGTATCCCGATTGCCCACAAAGAGTTGGTGGCGTTAATGCATTCTGTAAACAATGCGCTTCGCATTTCGGCTGACCAAACATTTGCGTCCCAGCCGGGAATGTTGGTTTGAATCATCGTCCACCAATGAAGTTCGGCGTCGTTTCCTGTGGCTACTGCTCGCCGGTCAGTATTCATGGCAGTGTCGTGCGCTGACCACGCGTTGATGTAGTCAACGGTTGAATCGTTCCACGCTTGATCGTGCTTGTCTCCGAGGGTGGATAGCGACTTGGAGATCAGGTTGGTTTCAAACCATGCGTGAGCCATTACGACACCCCTATGGCCATGTGACGCCAATACCAGTTGCGTCGTGTCAAGATTGCGAGAAGGTTGTTATTGGCTCTTAGATAGTCTTCGGGGGCGCGTCCTTGTCCGTCTTCAGCACCACCATTTGGATTCAGCCAATAGTTTTCATTGATTTTGTCAAGCATGTCATCAATGGATGTGGAGTCAATATTGGCCCAGTCCAAACCAAGGATGAACATCATTTTCGCTATTTGCGATTCACAAAATTCTAATTCCGCAGAAGCAGAGTACGAGTTGCCGGGAGTGCTACGAGCAGCCATTGGTCAGTTCCCACGCGCATCGGTGTCGGGATCCATGCGACTACACGCGAATATGCTCGCGTCAGACTTGTATTCCCAAACGGCTAGTTCCTGATTCCAATGAATAGGCTCGTTCTCGCGCCACTTACCGACAGGGCTAAGACCGTCTGTTCCTTCCATAACGAGAGGGTCGAACAGCAGTGTTTCTGTTAGGAGGGTTTTACCGGCCTCTTTGGCGATGTCCTGCTGATTCTTTTCAGCCATGACTTACGCCAATGCGCCAAGCGCTGCTAGTTGAATTCGCAGGCATTCGTGGGATTCATAGAACGCGTCATCTACGGCAACTGGATTGGTGTAAGAAGCGGTGACAGTCGCCGGATCTACGCCAAGCGTGTGACAGAGTATCTGTGTGGAATACTCCAAGAATTCTTTGGCTTCCGCTTTGGCTGCGGCCACCTGTTCAACGGTGAGAGCCATTTGATTATCCTAATGCTGCTAGTTGGGCCTTACAACTGACGATGCGTGTGTTCAGTGATTCGATCTGCCTCTCACCCACATACGTTAGGCCGTCGCTGTCTTCTGGTTCAGCCGGAGCAGCATAATCAGCGGCGAGGGCAGCCATATCAACGCCCATCATCGTGCATTTGTCCCAGATTTCAATCTCTAGTTCTTTGATGACACGAGTCAGGATCACCTTCTTGGTTCCATCTGGAATAACGTTCGCAAATTCCATCGCCCGTCCTTAGATTCGTCTGATACGCGATGATGACTATACTACACCACGCGACTATCCATACGAAGAAAGTGACGCGGTATTTGAAACAGTATAAGGTTCATCTTTCAGCATATTCAAGTGGAGTAAACTCTCATTAGCCTTAGGGCTGTCCATATTGGCGAGATGTGAGGTTATTTCATGGCCGAATACAAGGATCTTGCCGAACGTACAATTGCAACTTTTGTTCAAGCCGCTATTGGTGCCATGGGTACCAACAGCGTCATGGACCTTGGCGTAGATAACTGGAAGATGATTCTGATGGCCGGTGTGTCAGCAGGTGTCGCAGTTATCAAGGGCTGGGCTGCAAGTAAGTTCGGAGACCGTTCGCCGTCGATGATGTCTTGAGGACATTGAATACGGGGAAGACCAGAAACTAACCGTTTCCGTATTACGTTAGCGGGTATCATCTAAGTGACTTGGGCATAAGCCCATAAGAGGTTGCTATGGATGACGCGCTTCGGAAATACTTGGAAGGTGCTGCGGATAATATTTCCAACGCACTGGAGGAAACGGACTTAGAGGTAACCGAGGGCGTAGGTATGTCTGTCGTCGGTGCGGCTAAACACGCTTCAGGCTTGTTTGACCGCATCAAAGACAACATAGCCTACGTCCTTGGTCTACCTGCTGCCATTTCTGGAGCCTTTGGATTCATCTGGCAATCATCTGGGGAAGAGGCTGCTCTCAACTACAAGGTTGAACAGTTGGAGCAGGCAGTAGCAGAGATGAAGGCCGAGAACGATCTTCTTGGCGGTGGGACCAAAAACTTTTCGTTGGACATGAGCGGAGCGCCGGGTGGATCGGTAACCGTTATTATTGTCGCTACCGCGTTAGTTGTTCTAGTCGGCTTTCTTTTCTGGTACCAGAATAAACGCAAACGGCAGTAGAGCCGTGAAACGGTTTATCGCCACCCTGCTAGCGGGGTCGCTGTTCTTATTCGGATGTTCCTCCCCTGCCGGAGATCCGGATGCATCTCCGACGACACTCTTTCCTCCGACGACCACTGATGTAGTCACGACAACTGTTGCCCCTACTGCCACTATCGCTTCAGTAGTTCTTGAGGAAGTTCCTCTGGCGGATCACGCCATCCCGAATTACGCGACCGTAGATGACACCTTCTCTTTTGAGAACTTCGGTGGTGGGGAAGCACCAGCAGACCTGACAGTAAACATGGCGCGTCGTCTGTACGGCGACAACCAAGTTTGTTCAGATGTAACCGACGGTCAATGTACGCCGTATCCGGTGATCTTGCAGTTGATGTCGCAGGCCAACAAGTCAATGCGTGGAGGGCTGTGCGAAGGCTTGGCGGTGTTGAGCCTCCGCCTCGCGGGCGACATAGAAACCCTTGCGACCTTCCAAAACACACAAACTGTTGCGGAACTCATCAAGCAGGATCCGGCCCTCCTCTCTGAAATCGCCTACTGGTATGTAACCCAGTTCGCCATGGAGGTGCAGCAGGAAGCATCCTCTTATCTAGAGAAGTCTCCCACGGAATTGGCAGAGGTTCTTCTCTACGATTTCTCAGAAGCAGAAAAGGGAAACCCGCACACCGGTTTCACAATCGGTATTTACAGCGAGATGGGCGGACACGCCGTCACGCCTTACCGAGTAGAAGAGATGGCCGGTGGCTATCGCATCCATATCTACGATTCCAACTGGCCTAACGAGGAACGTTGGATCGACGTATCCAATGACGGTCAATGGATGTATGCCCTTGCTGCGACCAACCCCACGGAACAATCGGAGGCTTGGTTTGGTGGGACGGGGACCATGGAACTCACTCCGATGCGTTCCCGGTCCGGTCCGTTTACTTGCAGTTTCTGCCCTCAGGAAGAGGGAGAAGAGTCAGGGACAATGCTTACCGTTGCCGCTTCTGGTGACAAGCAGATGGCTCTTAAGATTGAAACTGAATCAGGTGACAGGCTGGGTTACTACGATGGTGCGTTCGTTAATGAAATTGAAGGCGCTACTTATCGTTATCTGATTTCAGGGCCAAGTACCGCTGATCCAGTTTTGGTGTTTCTTCCACCGGGGGTGGAGTCGTTCTCCGCAGATGTCGAAGAGATTGATGTTCCAACTCCCGAAGTAGAAGAGCCGACTTCTACTAGGGACAGAATCGAAGAAGCAATAGAGGAACAGATAGAAGAAGAAACTGAACAAAAGTTCTCTCTGCTGGTTCTGAGCGAGGAGAAATCGGTTCAGATTGAAGCGGTCATCGTGGAGGAGGAAGAGCCGGAACGGTGGGAAGAGGCTGAAGAAGAGGTTGAAGAAGAACCTGAAGAGGCTCAGTCGTTGTTGGCCTTCTCTGAAGAATCAATCGAAATTGCAGAGATAGAGGAAGCGACTGTCGCGATTGCTGTTGATGCCCTTGAGGTTGAGATCGAACTGGAAGCCGGTCAGCAAATTGAGGTGGCTTTTGCTCCAGAACCGGAGCCTGAACCTGAGCAGCCGGGTGTCACAATTCCTGAGTCGGAGCCAGTCAGAGACACGCTGGATATTGCTATTCAAGATGAAGCGGGCGAGGTGCTGGCCGAGGTAGAGGTTGACATGACCGCTTACCGGGTTGTCGAACAGGTGTTCGATGAACCGACTGTCACCATTCCGGATCGACCGGATGCTCCGGCAGCGACCCTGCCCCCTGCACCAGAACCGGTAATCGTTCCCGTTGTTATCGAACTGACGTTCGATGTAGATGTAGGGGAGATCACAGTAGAGGAAGTTGAAGTTGAAGCGTGGGTCGCTTCGGATGCTGAATATTTCCAAGCGGTTGCTGAGGATCGCATTGAAGAAGTGTTGGGCGCGTCCTACGTCGAAGAGATCGAATCAGTTGAAGAGTGGGAAGCCCCTGAAATATTTGAAGAAGATGAGATTGATTTCGTTGAGATTCTTCTCAGTGTGGATGAAGAGTATTGGGAAGACGAGCAGTGGGAAGAAGTCGAATACGACGACGAATATTTTGAAGAAGAACAGGAGTTGATGGACGATCTCTTTGGTGAGGCTGTCGATGTTGAAGAACTGTTTGAAGAAGTTGAATCGTTCATGGAGGAGGTCGAAGAGGAGCGCATCGAATTCTTTGAAGAACATGAAGAGTTTGATGAGGAGGAGTTCTGGGAGGAGTACGAAGAAGAATATTACGAAGAGGATTTCGCCTTTCAGGAGTATGACGCTGATTTGGAAGAGGCGTGGATTCTGGAAGAGATGGGTTTGGAGGAGTGGAACGAAGACCTCATGGGTCCGTCGCCTACCGAAACCGTTGACTGGGAAGAAGAAGATTGGGATATCTACGACGAGGAAATGGACGCCATCTGGGAAGAGGAGATGGAAGATCCGGAGTCGTGGGAAGAGGAACTGCTGGAAGAACTGGGTGTAGAGGAGTGGCCTGAGGATTGGGGTCCGTCACCCACGGAATCCGCAGAGTGGACTGAAGACGATTGGGACGCCTACGATCAAGAGTGGGCCGCTGATGAAGAGGCCATGATTCTTGCAGAGGAAGGTTTTGACGAATGGCCAGAGGACTGGGGTCCGTCACCTAGCGAAACCGCGCTGTGGGATGATGGTGATTGGGAAGCGTATGACGCTGAACAGGAATTGTTATGGGAGGTCAATGATGAAGAAGATGACGAGTGGTCCTTGGATGAAGATTCCGATTTGTCCTTGGAAGAGGATTGGTCTGATGAAGATTGGATGGAAGAAGAAGATGAAAATGTATCTGAAGATGATCTTTGGTTAGAAGAAGATGACGAGTGGGGAAACTGGTCAGCGGAAGATGAGGAAGCGTGGATTCTGGAGGAGGAGGGTCTAGAGGAGTGGCCCGAGGACTGGGGACCACCACCTAGCGAAACATGGGAATGGACAGAAGAGGATTGGCAGGAATACGACGAGGAAATGGAAGCCCAGTGGGAGGAGGACTGGGAGGACATGACCGAGGAGTGGACCGAGGAGGAGTGGGACGACTGGAATGAATTCACGGGTGAAGATGTTGATGACTTGGAAGAGCCAGAGTTGTGGGATGATGAGGAAGACCCATTCACCGACCCGGAAGATACAGGCACCTTTGACGAAGAACTTCTACCCGAGCCAGATTCACCTTCAGAAGAGGAAGTGGATGAAGAGCAAGTGGATGAAGCGGAGGTGCCTTCTGAAGAAGTAGACGAACCTGAAATCGAAGAAACGGATGAGCCTGAGGTGGAGGAGCCTGAGGTAGAGGAGGGCTGTTCAGATACTGATTGGTGCGAAGAGCCGCCTTGGGATGAGGAGATCGAAGAAGACCCAGATTGGGAGGTAGAAGATCCAGACTGGGATCCAGATTGGGAGCCTGAAGAGCCTGACGTTTGTGATGCGGAGTCTTGGTGTGAAGAGGAGCCTTGGGACGAGGAGCCTTGGGACGAGGAAGAAGATCCATACTGGGATGAAGAGGTGGTGCCTTGGCCTGATGAAGACTCACCTGATATTTGTGATGAACACTGGTGTGAATTGCAGCCAGAGGAGCCACCAGAAGAGCCAGTAGTAGAGGAACCGGAACCAGTAGTACCTGAACCTAGTTGGGATCCCTATGAAGGGTGTAGGGGTACGGATGCCTGCTCTATGGCTCCCGGCGGCTTCACTAGTTGGGAGGCTTACGACGCAGCAAATGATCCTAACTATTACGATGACTGGGGTACTCCGCCGGGTGGGTATGTTACATGGGTTGACTTCACTGTTGAGGTAGAAGCAGGGATAGTTGATGCTGAGGTCGCAGAAGAATATCTCCCCGAAGAAGTCCAAGAGACATACATCCCCCCTCCTGCTCCGGTCTATGTTCCGACCTACACATATACGAACACTGCTGTGTCATTGCAAGAAACGATCTCTACATCCTCGTCAACTGTCCAGACGGGGACAGCAACCACGACCAATGTCACCACCGCAGAGTCGGGGATTCTGACGCATAACAGCAACGACGGTCACTGGCATCTGGACACAACGACGGTGACGACGACCGCTACGACGGTCACCAACACCCTCGTTGATACAACGACCGTGGTGGCGCGAACAGGAACTGACTTTGTGTCCTGCCTCATGATAGATGGGATACAGCAGAGTGGCGGTTGCTCCACCCAGAGGTCATGGAATGACAATGAAACAACGGCCACTGTTGGTGATGCCTACACGGAGGCCACCACGACTACTGCGAGTGCGAGCGCGACCGTGGGCACCGAGGAGGGCTGCGCTGAGGGTGGTTGGAGAGGCATGGGAGACTGGTGCATCGTCTCGTCTACTAGCCGCACCAACTATGACTATGTCCAGTTCACGTTGGATGAACCTACGAGCATCCGTATCGACGCTGAAACGAACCTGACCCGTGCTCAGTTCAATACAAACAACGAGGCTGCCGACCCCTACATCTACCTGAACTGGGATACCCACGCTCCCGAGGGAGACCACTCAGGAGATGCGTCAGCAGTAGGGGTCGGTCAACAGATTGAAAGTGACGATGATGGCGGGAACGACTGTGGGAACACTTGTGTTAACCCTCCCAGCACCGCCGTGGATGTGGACGAAACCCCGACGATCACCTACTGCGATACCGGGGGGGCTTGCTCTGACGGTGTTCCCGTGATCGACAACGTGAGCGATCAGTGGGACAGCCGCATCGTCCGCACGAATCAGGCTGCTGGCGACTATGTGGTGCGTGCTTCCGTGTACAACGGGAACAACAGTGGGTGGTACCGACTAACTATCGAAGAGGTTGAATGATGAAGGTTTGGATTGACCAAGACCTGTGTACGGGCGACGGTCTGTGCGCCGAGATTTGCCCTGACATCTTCGAGATGCACGACGATGGATTGGCCTACGTCAAGGAGGTTGGATGGCCCACGATGTACGGCCCAGATGGTTCCCCCAAGGGTGATCCCGCCTACCAGATGGCCGAAGGCATGGCCGAGGTTCCTGAGGACCAGTTGGAGGCCGTGATTGAATCGGCAGATGAGTGTCCGGGTGAGTGTATTTACATTGAGGTAGGGGAGTAGGCATTAGTATGTTTAGATGCAACTATACCAATACCGTGCCAAAGTGGATCGCGTCGTTGACGGAGACACCGTAGATGTCATCTTCGATTTAGGTTTCGATATTTCGTACAAATCCCGCGTGCGGTTGGTAGGTATCAATACTCCGGAATCTCGCACCAGAGACTTGGAGGAAAAGGCTTTGGGTCTTGCTGCAAAAGATTTTGTGGGCCGTTGGTTGGTTGAACATGCAGGGAATCATCCCATTATTGAAACTTCTTTAGATAAGAAGGGAAAGTTTGGTCGGGTTCTGGGGCGGATTCTTAATGAAGAAGGCGTTTGTTTGAATGATGTATTGCTTGAAGAGGGCCACGCGGTCCGATACGACGGAGGTAAACGATAAGCCATGTCCATTCTGGTCCATGAAACGTTTGAAGAGGGATGGCAGAAGTCGTGGAAGGGGGACATCAAAAACGCCTATGTGAGCGGTGATGCCCTACGGCTGATGTTCCGAACCGGCGACCACTACGGGTGCGCTCTCTACAAGGAAGTCCCACCCTGTCGCCATGTGAAGGTGTCTTACATGGTCAGGGCGCTCAGTAATTGGGATTCCCACAGTACGGGAAAGACGCTGGGGTTCGCTGATCTGCGCTACAAGAATGCCAGAGGCCAATCCTATGGACATGGCAACCGACAGCCCGCTCCCGATGGTTTCTCGTTTCGTACTTGGTTCGGCAAGACCAAGGATGGATTCATGCCTATTGGCATGTACTTCTACCATCTGGGTCAGGGTCCAAAGTGGGGTGATTCGGTCAAGGTTGGACAACTCAAAGTGGGTGGCAACGCTGTTCTTTTTGAATGTGAAGCCGATTTCGATGAGGGTTTCATTCGTGCCCGAGTAGATGGAGGTGACTGGGTTCGCCACAATCTCGTAGTCACTGATAAGACGGCGGTAGTTTGGGCGTGGTTGGATGCTTACTATGGCGGCCCTGCGGTGGCTCCTGAAAATATGGCGTGGGATATTTCGGATTACAAGTTGGAAAACCTTGGTCCTGACCCATTGGACCCCGGCATTGATTGGGATGCCGTTGCTCGGATGATTGCCGAGAAGGAAGAGGCCGCTAAAGAAACGGAAGAGGCTGAGGCCATGGTGGGGACGACTACTGGTTGGCCGCCTGCCGATCCGAAAGAAGCCCATGCTCGTGAGTTGGCTGAGAAACTTAGGGAATTGGCAGACAAGATCGAAGAGTTGTAATGGGGTATTACGGGGGGAAGAGGAGCGGGAACGCCAAGCGCCTGCCCAAGAAACCGCGCGCACGGCGACCCGAGCGCAGGCCAAGGACGAAGCGGCGCTAATGAATGCAGACCAAGCAGGAACTTGAAGAATGGTATGAACAGGATGACCCGTGGGAGTACACGGTCACCCCTGATGACATCTACCGCAAGCGTTTCTATCTGACAGTTCTAGAAGGCTTAGGCGAATACTATGACAGGGCATTGGATGTTGGTGCTGGTGAGGGATTCATAACGGGGGATCTTCCGGCAAAGCAGATCCACGCCATTGAGATGAGTGACAATGCCGCGAGCAGGTTGCCCAAGAATGTCGAACGTGTGTTCGCTCCAGAGGGAGAGTACGATTTAGTTCTAGTGACTGGTCTGCTTTATAGGCAGTACGACCATGAACAGATAGCGAGGCTGGTGTTGGAGGCTGCCAGTAAGCATGTCTGTATTGGTGGGATTCAAGATTGGTTGTTGCCTTATCCGTTTGGAAGGTTGATAGAAACGTTTCGATTTCCTTACAGGGAATACACTTCAGTGTTTAATGTTTACAAGTATGAACGGTATTCCCCATGGAAGGGTTGAGATTGGCGCATAACATTGGAGATGAAAATCATCCCAACTATCACACCCGAGAGCAGATACTTGCCTGTGATGATCCGATTGGGTTTGATGGGGTCTATCGGAACGTCTATGAAAATCAAGATGTTTTGAAAGATAAATCTGGTATTATGTTTGTGATGGGGAATTTCCTAGGAGGAAACAACGAGTTTGATTTGAAGAATGTTCCAAAACTTGAACGCTACTGCACTATGCACGAAGTTAAAGAATTATGCAGTCTTTATACATTTGAAATCGGGTGGCATACATGGTCGCATAGGAACCTTTGTGAACTATCGGAAAAAGAGATAATGCAAGAAATCGCTGCACCGTTCAGAACGAGGTATCTGCGGTACCCCTATGGAGAATACTGTGACAAAGTTATAGAGTGTGCGAAGCGGGCGGGGTATGAAAAGGCTTACTCTGCCGCACAGGGCGTAGAAGATCATCAGTATAAGATTCTTAGTAACTATGTTGAAAGAATATAAGCATAAGGGTGTAGTTGTTATACCTTCCGTCTTCACTGAGGAAGAGTGCGACAGGATCAAGAGTGAAGCGTATGGAGTCACGGACGATCAGATTAAGGCAGGGGGGTACAAGCATGCTCCAAGTGAACAAGCCTACAACAAGAAGTCGCTTATATTTTTTCCGGCATTAGCCAATAATTATTTGAATGACATACGCATTGATGAACGAATGCAAAATCTTGTACGAATATTTTTAGGCGATGATGTTCGACAGATAAATAATCAAATCTATTTCCGAGAACAAGGTGATCTAGATACCTTTGCGTGGCATAGGGATACGATATTTAGAGAAGGTCATGTATTCACTTCGAATCTTGTGACGGATTATCTTCAAACGATCATTGCTATAGACAACATTACAGAAGAAAATAGTCCTGTTGAGTTCATTACAGGATCACATCTTTGGGAAGAGTTTGGCGACCCTGCAAACCTGCGGCTTTTTGAAAGAGGTGATTTGGAGGGGACAAAGTACACAGCCCAAAAGGGCGATGTGATGGTTTGGTCGGTGACGATTGTCCACGGAAGTGAGGCGAACAAATCAACCAGTTCCAGAATGACTTATATGAATGGTTTTTGCCGAACTAGATCAGCGAGCACCTATCCCGATTATCTTGTAAATGGTAAAATAGTTGAAAAGGTTGATCCTAAAAAGATTCCCTAACCACAGTTAATGAAGTTCTCTCTGTGTCTTCTATAGTAGAGCAGCGGCTCGTTGAGATGAGTAACTGTGGCACCGCCCGCCAGCATCCGATCCCACAGTTCCCAATCTTCACACGCGTTCTTTTGTCCGTCCTTGGCTGCATACCCCGCTGCTTGTCCTAAGGATGTGCGGTACATTATCGAACCGTGGTGGCCGTTACGACGCCAGTAGACATCCCCGTTTCTCATAACATCGGGCAATCCTGCGTCGCGATGTTTCATCTTGAACTCTCCGGTTACCATAATTTCATAGGTAACAATGTCAGCATCTCGTAGGTAGTTATGTTCTAATAGTTGTTCAACAGTGTCAGAGCGTAGCCAGTTGTCTGCTCCTACAAACATTGTGTATTCAGTTTGAACTCTCATCAACATGTCTTGAAAGTTGTTTACTACGCCAAGGTTTTCTTCTCTTAGAACGTATTCAACTTCGGGATACACTGCTGGCAAATGGGTGCAGTCACCGATGCCATCATCTACGAATAGAATTTTGTCAGGTGCTTTAGTTTGGGCTAGGAGACTTTCAATACAATGTGCGGCCAAATGTCCATACCGGTAAGAGGCAATAACTATGGTTAGCATTTAACGATACGCTTGTTCAATCGGGAAGTAGTAGCCAGAAAGTTGAAAGTTATTAGTCCTGCCGATTCGTGAGAGTGGCTGATTGGGCATGTCGGGTCTGTGATCGATGCCTGAATAGTGAGCGATACACGCGCGGCGCTCCAAGTCTGGATTGATGGGGGCGCTCCCACGATGCATCAGTCGGCTGTGCCAGATCAATACATCTCCCTTTTGGGCGATGAAACTTTCTACATTCAATTCCGCATCAATGAGAAGTTGTTCAAAGATGGGAGTCAGGATTTCTTCTGAATGTTTGGGCCAGTTATCACCTCTCTGCTCTGGTTTTAAGGCGGCGAGCATCTTCTGGTTGGTGATGACTGGGAATGTGTGAGAACCACGAATAAATTGAAATGGTCCTGCGTCTGGATGGATGTCATCAAGAGCAATCCATACGGCACAGTAAAAGTCATGTACATGATCGGGGTTTAGATATCCGTCTTGATGCCAGTTTCTTTGAGTTGAACGCCATCCGGTCAGGTTGAGATGAGTTCCCATCGGTTCTTCGATGAGTTCTTCCATTACTTTATGTAGCGGTTCGTATGCCAGCATATCCATAAGGGCTGAAATGTACATATAAGGAACGTCGAATGGCCAGCCGCGGGGTCGGTTGGCGTTGTCCCGTAGCCACGCTTCTGCATATCTGTCCAGAAAATATTCAGGCATGAAGTTGGGAAGAATCACTAGTCCGTCGTCTTGCCATTCGGCTTGGAGATTAGTCGTAGGTTCTTGGTTGGGTCGATCCAGCCGTGGGAGGAGTTCCGGAGATGGCCAGTTTTCGATCAAGTTATGATCGTAGAATTTTTGAAATAGGTCTGGGTTTATATTCATGTTTTGTTTGTTGTAGGTTTTCGTATTCCTTAGTTGCTATTATTAGCAGGTCTGCTGTCCCGTGGGGGTCCTATGGAATCCGTCTTCGCTAGTGGTGCAATCGGCGCTATCTTAGTCGCTGTGGCGGCAATTTTCAGGGAGCGCAATATGAGGCGTAAACATAAGACTGAGCGTTACCAGTCGGACTTCCAAATTGGTCAACGATTACGAGATGAACTACGGACCGAGATGGATCGGCGCGAGCAGGAATATCAAGCAGATCGCAGGGAGTTGGAAGCAAGGATTACCGCTTTGGAGAAGGATGTCGAACGATGTCACGGGGAGCGAAGAGAACTACAGGAACTAGTAAGAACTCTCTCAGCACAAGCGCCCGCATCTAAGCGGGCGCGCAAGTCGGACGGTACCTATAGGAGTGACGACAAATCCACTCCCGATGTGAACGAAGCCTACGAACAGCCCAAGAAGAAATCCAAATCATCCCCGAAGCCAGCGGCCAAGAAGAGGAAGCATTCACCACCGGGGATACTTAACTAACGGGTTACTTCTTTGTTGAGGGTGAAAGTTCCTTCAATAACGCGCTCCACGACACCACTCGCATCTTCGATCTCTAGATCGTAAACTCCACCTTGACTTAGGGCGGCGGTGTTTGTTGCGCTAACTGTAACGACGATGACACCACTTGAGTTGAGAGTAATATCTCCTGCTCCTGAAGTGAGATCCAATAATTTTGTGGTTGATTCAATATCAGGACGCAGTTGCATTCGGCCCGAGTAAGTGCTGAGATCGCGGGCGACGGCGGGGGTGGCGTTGTTGGTGATTGTCAACGTTTTTACAAATGTTGATCCCTGTTCGCAGGTTATGTTGTGGGTTGCTGCGGTCATTGCATTACCTCCGGTGAATAGTCTATCCTTACGGGGTGCCCTACAAGGAGAGAAATTGATGGACATCAACCCTGAAGAAGTAATCAACAGTCTAAGTTCTCAGATTGGTGCTTTGACGACAGAAAATACAATGTTGAAGATGGCTTTGGCCAAAATGCAACAAGAACTAGCAGAACGTAGTGTGATTGCGGAGCCAGAGGTGGAGGCAGATCAGGAGAAAAAGAAGAAGTAATGGCTGAGATTACAGCCAGTTATGATGCAACGTGGCACACAGATGGCCATATCATATACCTAGAGTTAGAACAGAATGAGTTGAAAATAGGATTACTGGTGTGTCCTCATGGGAAACAAGGGGGACCGTGTAATTTGAGAGAGGCTCCTTGTGTTGTTGAGTATTTCATCAATAACTTTGGGTTGGAATGTAACGTTGGTTCGGCCCCAGTTCAGGCTGAGATGGAAATAGCATGGACGCTTTTGGGGGATGACTTCGACTTGGGTGCGTGTCAGATGTGGTGGTTACCCTTGGAGGACACGGCTTTTGCTAGTTGGCTGGGAGTGCGAGAACCTTTGAAGTCGGACGATTAATTTTTGGGGATATACGGATGCGATTCAGGGGGCTTCCATCTGGGTGCATCGGGTGGGGTTTCTTCTTTTATTGCGTGTTCTACTTTTGGTGTGATGATTCTTTTATGAGAAGTTACCTGTATAGTGTTGGGAAGAATGGAAGATGATTTTGCAAGTTCTCTAACATTTTTAAATGCCGCTTCAAGAGATTTACACTGGACGGTGTGTGTATTTGTTGTTCCATTTTCCAACATGGCGTAGTGAATCTCGATAACTTCCTCTACCTCTGCTCCGAAAACAGTTGAAGCGATGTCTTCCAACAACATTTCTGTCGCCTCTAACGACAAATCCGATCCGGGGGCGTGTGTTATTTCAGCACCGTTGTCTGACATGGCTACTCCTGACAAGAATTGGAGACTTTCAGAGTTGAAATCTGTTCGATCTTAGCAAATCTATGTATATCAGTGGGGATCTTCCGGCTGTTTCTTGGACATGTCGGCTATAGCAAGGGCAAATCTCCACACATCGGGGTGCTTCCACACGCTTTCATAGTGGGGACGGTAGGAATACCCCTGTCCTCGCTTTTGTCGTTGCACCAGTCCGTCTTCTAGGAGTTTTGTTATTAGACGCTGTGCCCCGGAATCGTTAATCCCCAGCCTAACAGCGATTTCTCGTTGGGTGGAGTTTGGATTCTCTATCAGAAGGACAAATGCTCTTCCCGCTTGGGTCAATAAAGAGACGCGGTCACGCTTGCTATACGAGACCAGACGTAAATCGTTAAGGATTTCCATTACATAGTCAGCAGCCACTTCCAATGTGTCTGCGCCAGCGATGGCATCAGCGATGCGTTTCTTAACGTAATGCTGATAGTTGGCTCCGTAGCCTTTGAAATCTGTCATGTCTTTGATCCCCGTAGAACCACTCGTCATGGTTTATCATAGACGACAGCAGCAACGAGTTTGACCACGACAGCAACAGAGAGGCAGCAGTATGCGGGAACTTCGGGAAAAGTTGAAAGCGCTCTCACCGGATTCTGCCGAGTTGACATGCCCAGCGGAAAGGTTTTTACGAGCGGTGAAGGAAGATGATCCCGAGTTGTCCACAATGTTGTCAGACCTTTTTATGAACTCGGATGTGCCGATCCTGAGTCTCCAGCAGGAGTTGAAAGGTCACGGCTACAAGATCAGTCGTGAGAGCATCAGTATCTACAAACGGCGGGTTTGTAGATGTAACCCACATTGTTCAGAACTCTTGGGAGGCGGTAATGAGTAAGAAGGATTTGAAGGATAATTTGAAGAAGATGCAGGAGCCGAGCCGACAGTCGATTGGCAAGTTGGCTCAACTGCTGGATCGTCAAGACATCGACATTGATCAAATCGGGGATATCAAAAAGATTTCCGTTTATCAATCTCTAACTAAAGATGCGGACGGCGAGGCGCAGGTACATGATCTGGTCGGTATTCAAATTTCTCCGTCGTGGGAAACGGGTCCAGAGTGGCCCGTCATCCAACCCGGACCCACAATCAAACTTCCCAAGAGTTCTACCACCAAAAAGAAAACGGCGTTAAAAACCTGTGTTGTTCTACCCGACATGCAGATCGGGTACTTCCGGAACAAGGATGGAGAACTAGAGGCAACCCACGACGAAGACGCCATCGCTATTGCTCTGGAGATTACTAAAGACATCAATCCTGATTTGGTGGTGATGGTGGGGGACAATCTGGATCTGCCAGAGTTGGGCAAGTATCGACTGTCTCCGGCGTTTCAACAGACGACGCAGGCATCCATTGACAGGGCTACGGAGATTTGTGCTGAGACGCGGGCTGCTGCCCCCAATGCGAAGATCAGTTGGTTGGCGGGCAACCATGAAGAACGGTTAACGAATTTCATGCTGGATAATGCTATGGCAGCATTTGGTATAAAGCAGGGGAAGCATCCAGAGAGTTGGCCCGTGTTGAGTGTTCCAAATCTTTGTCGCTTGGATGATTTCGGTATTGAATATTTGTCTGGTTATCCTGCTTCAATGGTGTGGATTAACGAGCATATAAAAGTTATTCATGGAGATATTGTGCGAAGTGGTGGCAGTACCGCTATGGCATACTTGAAACGCGAGAAGATTTCTGTTATATATGGACATATACACAGGCGAGAATGGGCGGAAATGACTCGTGAAGATTACGACGGTCCCAAAACTGTGACGGCAGCCTCGCCGGGTTGTTTGGCTCGGATAGATGGAGCGGTTCCTTCCACTAAAGGTGGTACGGATTTAGATGGTCGGCCCCTGAAACGCCATGAAAATTGGCAACAAGGTTTAGCGGTAGTTCAGTACGAGGAAGGTGACGGGAAATTCAATATGGAAATGGTAACTATTCGTGAAGGATGGTCCCTTTATAGGGACAAAGAATACATTCGATAAAGGTGTAGATGGACGATGAAACATTAGGTGACAGTAGAGAGGTTGTCAACTGGAAAGACAAAGCAAACTGCAAGGGGAAGGGTCATTTGATGTTCCCCAAGAAGCATAAAGACATTACCTACATCTCTGAGGCCCGACGTATCTGTCGGGCCTGTTCTGTTAAGTCGGAGTGTTTAATGTATGCTTTAGAGTTCCCAGCAGCAGATATGCATGGGGTGTGGGCCGGACTAACCCCACGACAACTATCTAAGGAACAACGAGCGCGAGGGATTCCACCAGCGAAACCCACGATTGCAGAGTTTATGGCTGACATGCTGCGGTATTATAAGGATCAACCTATTGTAAAAGGAACTAGGGAAGATGGCAGGGAATAATCTAACTAGGGAGTTTATTGCTGAACGGGATTTAAAGATGTTCCGTATGCGGCAGGCCGGTGCTTCTCATTCTGAGATAGCCAAGCGTTATGAAGTATCCGTGTCGGTTGTTTCGAAGGGGATCAGTCGTGTTCTGGAAAGATTAAACCGGGATACCGCTTTGGCATATCCTGAAGTTTTGAGAATGGAATTGGAGCGTTTAGATAATCTTCAATCCTCTGTCTGGCCATTGACTCAGTTCCGACGGGAAACGATTGGTGATGAGGAGTTAGTTGTTGAGCCTGACATGAAAGCAATTCAAACAGTTCTGGGAATCATGGATCGCAGGTCGCGCCTGTTGGGCATGGAGGTTCAGAAGGTTGATTTGAATGTTGGCGGTACTGCGGACATTCGTCACAGTTTGGCTGGGGAAGCCTTACAGAAAACGGGCATGGTTGATTATCGAGGCGAATCGATGCAACTATTGGAATTGATGCAGAAGGCTGGAGTTTTGGAATCGGGTGTAGTCGAAAAAGTATTAGCAGAAGTTGAAGATTCAGAGGAAATAACAGAAGCGGAGATTATTGATGCAGAAGCCATCGAACATAGCGACTGAAGAAGATACTAAAACAGCACAGATTTTGGTAAGAATTTCTGAAGAGGAGCGAGAGGAGTGGAAGCGTGCTGCCGAGACGGGCGATATAAGTATGTCGGAGTTGATTCGAACTACTGTCGGTTCCTATGTTAAGACAGTTTTATACTGCACTCATCCTGCGGAGTTCCGTCAGACTTATCCGTGGTCATCGTTTTGCGACAAGTGTGGGGAGAGGTTGAGCGGCTAATGGCTCCGCGTTGGGGTGGGTTAAGAATCGAGCCTTACAAGTCTGAACCTATCGACGCGGACATGGATAAAATTGTTCAGGAGGGCACGGCTTGGGAGCGGCCCGGTGGAACACGGATGTTAGATGAATTCGGTAAGGAAATTCTGGAGGGATTAGAGGCCACTACTCGTCCAAGAGATGTCAGGGTTGTTGATAAGAAAGGCAACGCTGTTGCATACACCCCGACTTACGGGGATCAAGGCTATGAGGCTCCATCTGTGGCAACCGATGTTGGTGGAGAACAACCGTCAGGTTTACGGACAATACAAACCACGACGGTTTCCCAACAGGAGGAACGACGGAAAGCGCGCGAGGCGCAACAACGAGCAGCGAGTTTGCCTCCGATTCCTAAACCACCCGCATCTTCTGGTCCAGCGCGGTGGGGATCACAGGAGGCTTTGCGTGAGGAGTTTCGTCGCACAAGCAGAGGAGATCGC
>Ga0315328_10000142_pt1 | contig 28665 bp, 24 predicted proteins | sample M120032315metaG_FD_203462 | JGI IMG/M metagenome (GOLD analysis project Ga0315328, IMG submission 203462) | Ammonia-oxidizing marine archaeal communities from Monterey Bay, California, United States - M1 200m 32315 | ecosystem: Environmental > Aquatic > Marine > Intertidal zone | place: USA... | reverse complement strand
GTGGTTGGAGTGTTCCAACCTGCGAGAGTCGCAAAGACCAAACCGCTTGGGTCTCGTCTGACGATTTCGTTGCCGTGTAGGAAGACGCTTGTTCCGTCTGTTCTAGTGTTGCCGACTACCAAGGATAGACCTTGGCAAAAGGCGTTCTTTATTTGTTCTGTTACTTTTCGCATGATTATTTTGTTTCTATGTATATGATTATGACAGATTGAGCAGGAAAGTCAAGGACTTTTTTCAACCCCAAGCCTTGGAGTGCTTAGCCCTTCGGCTATAGCGTGATTTATCCTTGTGAGGACGAGCCTTCGTGAAAAGGATTTTAAGCCTTAGCTTTGGGGTCTTTGTCTTTCTGTTCTTCATATATATAATGTAACACATTACACGCAGTTTGTCAAGGATTATTTTCAACTATTTTATGCCGTAACATACTGTTGCTCAAGGAGTTGGGAGCCTGCCGGCGGGGGCGGTCAGCCTCGCAAGTCACTGACTCTCAAGGCTTTAGGAGTCGCTTTGTCCGTCTTGGTAGGATTGACTTGCCATGTCAAGCAATCCTGGGAACATATCAGAGATCAATCTCTGAGCGTACAGGCTGAAAAAGTCATCGCCATCGAAGCCCATTCGCCAAGCTAAGTCAATGACCGCTTGATCGTCTTGCTTTGTGTAGTAGGATCGAACCTGTCGGTCAATCAGATCGAGATGAGATTGGAGTTTTGTGTAAGCCATTATTTTATCCTCTTGAGTTGAGCCAAGCTCCTGCCATGCAGAAGAAGCAAGCGAAAGGGAATGCAAACAAGCAAGTCCAATTGTCGTGGTAAGTGAAGAACGGCACGAAGAAAAAGAATGCGGTGATGTACCCAAAAGTAACGAAGGTAAGGCAAGCGATTGAATCGTGGAGTGTGTTTAGTATTTTTTTTATCATAGTATTGTATTGTGTAAATGTTTCAAAAGGACGGCAAGTCGCTATGCTTATGAAAAAGCCTTTTGCCGTCAATGTTGTGAACGGCACTTGCAAAGTGCTGTCCGTTTGCGTGCAAGCGTGCCGACTCGAAACGCCAAAAGTACTTGCCTTCGCAAGTAAACCTTGCCCGAAGAATGTGCTTGAATAGTATTTTTTTTATCATAAGTATATAGTAATGGAATTAATGGATAAAGTCAAGAACTATTTTAAACTTTTTTAGCCTTGAGATCAAGCTCCTTTGCAAGCTCAATGTTTCGGGCATCATCATCGAAAAACCAAACCTTGTCAAAGTTTTCAATGACGGAAAGCAAGACTTTTCTTTTAGCCTTGGCAATGTCTAGCGACCAACCACCAACGCAATGGATTTGTTTTGCAACCACATTATGCAGAGCAAGAAACTCAGCGATTGCAGAAGCAACGCAATCGTTGCGAGCGGTCAAAATGAAAACCGAATGCCCTTCAGAGAAAACATCTCTTGCCAAGTCAATCAACTTGGTTGGCTTGCCGTTAAGGATAAAGCTCGACTTGTTAAAGTCGGAGAAGTCAAAGCGTTGACCATCTTTGAGCTTAACGCTGTTAAACTCTTGAGGAGTCAAGGTTGCGACATGAAAATCGAAAGAGTCAACGACTCTAACTTTCGCATCAGTAAATGCAAGCGTATCATCGAAATCGAAAACGAAGGCTTTAGTTTTATTTTCTATCATAATTATATTCTAAGGGATTAAGCTCGAAAAGTCAAGCATTATCTTGGCATATCGGAAAGAATTTCCGCGTCCATTGCTTGGATGTCTCTAGCGATTTGCTCAGTCTCTGCTTGCAGAGAGTCAAGGACGGCATTGATTGCGTCAAGCTCGGCATCGATTGGATCTCGACCAAGCTCAGCTCTAATGCTGTTGACTTCGTCCTCAATTTGGTTTAGTCTATTAATCATTCTCATACATACAATGTAACACAAGAACACCGAAAAGTCAAGGATTATTTTCAACTATTTTTTTCATTTTGTCCCCTAACTCTTTGAGCCTGAGAGACTTGCGACAGATTTCGGGGGGGCCGGCAGGCCCGCAAGTCCTTGACTATTAAGGGTTTAGTCCCAACTCGGATCTCCGTAGATCATCCGCTCTTCCCACTCGCCAGCTTGGTCGTAGCTTGCATTATCGCGAGCGTCACGAACACCTTCGCGGTAGTTGTCGAGCCAAACACACTCGAAGCCTGTTTCGAGCTGATCGCTTAAGCGTTTAGGAAGCTCTTCGGAATCGCGACCCTCGTAACCTGCTTCATAGGCTTCTTGTGCGATGTGGTCAATGTCTTGTGATTTAAGCATAACTATTTGTGGGAGACGAGAATCTGATCGTCATTCTTGAGCTTCTTTGCAATGTGCAAGGCTCTTGCGTGAGTTCGAGCGTTATCGACAAGTTTGCCGTCAACGAGGATATTCCACCATTGGGCGAAATTTGGGTTTCGGATTATTTTGATCATGTATATGAGTATATCAGATTACGGGCTAGTGTCAAGCTTTATTTTCCTCAGCTACTGAGGAGAGGATGGAGCCTTACATCGCTGAAGCGAATGCCGACTTGGCGGTTAGTCCTGTACGGACGAACCACGGCAATCGTGCCAAGCGTGTCGTGCTTGGTTGCGTGAAGGAATTGGAAAACCTTTCCATCCCTAGAGAGAAGGACATCGCCCTTCTTGAAGTGAGTCTTATTCTTAACCATACATACAACATAACACAGGTAGCACCGAAACGCAAATTATTTCTTCAACTATTTTTTTATATTTGTCTCGTAAACCTCTAAGCCGGAACGAGTTGCGACAGATTTCGGGGGGGCCGCGAGCCCCGCAAGTCCTTGGTGGTCAGTGACTTACCAAGGCTTTTGAGCCGAAAACAAATCCTTATACATCAAGTAGAATACGACAATCCAAGGAGAGAAAAGTAGAATGTCCCAAGTCATGATCTTATTAACCTAATTGACTGCTGAAGCTCGTGGATTTTTGCGTCCACATCTACGGCAACCGAAGCGATTTGCTGAGCCTCAGACATTCTGCCGAAGCGGATTGCTTCAGTTCTTTGATTAGTCAAGGCTTGCAAGACCGAGATGAGTAGATTGATTTTTTCTTGTATCATCTTACTTGTGGGAGAGGATGTGTTGATTTGGCTTGGCAAGTCTCCTTGCAACTTGCAAGGCTCTTGCGTGACTGCGAGTGTTGTCGACAAGTTTGCCGTCAACGAGAATGTTCCACCATTGGGTGAAATTTGGGTTTCGTATTATTTTTATCATAAGTATAATCTAATGGATTTTTGCCTAAAAGTCAAGCTTTATTTTGAGTTTTTTTCTCGGCAGATTTGCTTGAAAAGCTTGCGAGCTTCTTGGACTGCTTCGCGAGCATTCTCGACTGCTTCGCCTTGGGTGAAGGTTACGAAATTCGTTCCTGAAAGAAATTTGAGATTTCCCTCTGCTTTGGCAAGGGATAGAGCCACATCGAGATGCACGCATTGAATTTTTTCGCTTGTCATCATATTAGGAGTTGAGTTTGCCCTTGTCTGCAAGCAAGAGTTCTTCGAGTTGGTCTTGCAAGTCTGCAAGATCCTTGCCGAAAACTTCATTTGCGACCTTAATGGTCAATGCCGTTTCGGGCGTGGCGTTTTCGTTCATGCGATTGAGAGCAGAAGCTAACGCTCCGATTTTTGCTCTGAGTTCTTTAATCTTATTCATAACTATATAATGACAGGTTTTGGCTAAAAGTCAAGCTTTTTTTTACGATCTTTCGACCGCTTCAACGATCATTTCCCAAGACCAAATGTGACCACCTGCACATTCCCAAAGGTCGAAGGCTTCAGCCATTGGACTAGCTTGAACACGGACAAGACCATTGTCTTGAATGAATTTTTGTATTTTTTCTGTCATATCTTTTTTTAACTTTCTATAATGTAATGTATCACACAAATGGGCAAAAGTCAAGCTTTTTATTGGACTATTTTCCTTAGTCCACGAGAGTCACCCCAATCGCCAAGGACGAGATGGAGGACTTGGGAACTTCCCCAACGGCGAACTTCAGCAAGCTCGGCACACTCAAGGACTTTGAGAACTAGGAACATTCCGCCGAAGCGGTCGAGAACGATGTCATCTTTTCTTATCTTCATGTATACAATGTAACACACAAACCCCCAAAAGTCAAGAACTTTTTTCAACTATTTTTTTTATTTTGTGTTGCAACTTGTTGTTATTCATTGAGTTGCGACAGATTTCGGGGGGGCGGTCAGCCCCGCAAGTCGTTGACTACCAGCGACTTACTCAGTCAAAAAGACCATTGAGAAAATCCTTTCGGACTCCCTCAAGGCTCTTGACAAAGGCTCTTGCCTTTTCGGCTTCTGCCTTTTCTTGGGCAGATTTCAAAGCTACTCGCAAGACAGCGATCTGTGCCTTGGTTGCATTGACTTGCAACTGGCGAGAAGCCCGAAGCGAGTTCTTGCGAGACTTGGCAAGCATGGTTTGCCACTCGGCAAGGATGGTGATCCTGCGAGCGATGGCGTTTTTAATGTCCTTTGCGGAAGTTGGAATTTCTACGATTGTCATAAATTTTTTGTGTTTCTTTGGTTGGATTTTAGTCCTCGATGGTGTCGAAGAGATCAGCGAACGAACCGCTGACGCAATCCATGTCAACCTGTTCCTCGTCGTTCTCGTCGATGTCGTCCTTGTCGGACTCGACAGAATCAAGAGAAACGAATTCCTCCTTGATGTCCTCATCTGAGGCTTGAAGAAGTCCGTGATTGAGGACTAAGTCCTCAGCGAGCTTTTCAGCTTTAAGCTCTTCAAGAAGTCCTTGAAACTGAGGAGCTACTTTTGTAGCGTTAGCTACTGCGTTGGAAATGAGTGAGAGTCTATCTGATTGATTCATGATTATATCTTAAACTAAAAAGGTTATTTTGTCAAGGGTTATTTGGAAGCCAATTGGCTTTCCAATTGGGAGATTTCCTCCCGAAGAGCTACACGCTCAGCGATGGTGAGGACGCAGTCCTCAAGGGTTTCCCGAAGGATAGAGATTTGGATTTCGATTGAGTACATAATTTTTTTGGATTTTGAGTTAAAGGTCTTTCTCGATTGTTATAATTACATTATGACAGAAATTTCGGAAATTGCGAGCTTTATTTTTTTTGGCTAAGTTTTTTTGATGTAAAGCGTTGATATTCAGCCCATAGCGAAAGAAACTTTTTTTTCATCTTGTCGGGGAAAAAACTGCCGAAAATGCAATCTCGACTTTTTTTGTGCCATAACCCGATGAAAGACATAGGTTTACGACATTTTTTTTCGTTAAAAAACTGTAAACTGTTGAGCTTCAGGGAGTTGCGAAGCTGCCGGCGGGGGCGGTCAGACTCGCAAGTCGTTGATTATCAGTGTCTTGAGGCGCCCATATCCTCATCAGTCGGGCGTTAGTTGGGAATTTTCATTATCATAATCGTTGGGAGCACCAAGTCCCGTCTAGGGTGCTTATGTGGGAATTTTCATTATCATAATCGTTGGGAGCACCAAGTCCCGTCTAGGGTGCTTATGTGGGAATTTTCATTATCATAATCGTTGGGAGCACCAAGTCCCGTCTAGGGTGCTTATGTGGGCATTTTCATTATCATTTTCATTTTCGTTGGGCGCTCATCTCCCTTTTCTCAGAGCGTTAGTTTGGGATTTTCATTATCATCTTTCTTTATCTTATATATACAATGTAACAGAGTTTTGGCTAAAAGTCAAGTTTTTTTTTCGTTTTTTTTCACTTTTTTTTGCCCTTGTTTGGAAGGACGAAAACGAGTAGGATTTTTTCTCTTTGTGTTAGTTTCATAATTTTTGGGCTAGATCTTTCTTAACTTTCTATATACAAGATAACACAGTTTTGCTCGAAAGTCAAGAAAAACTTTCAACTATTTTTTCAGATTTGTGTCGTAAGATTATGGTATTCAGTTATTTGCGACAGATTTCGGGGGGGCCGCGAGCCCCGCAAGTCCTTGGTTATTAAGGGCTTACCAGACGAAAGCTCCTGTTCCCTCTGGTCTGGCAGAGCCAGACGCTAGAGGGTGAAGCTCCAAGTCGGTAACTGGCACCGACCAAACCCTAGAGGAGAAACCCCTAGCACGGACGACTGCGGTGTCGCCAGTTACGGACTCAACCACGCAGGAGAATCCACTGAAGAGAACTATATCGTTAATCTTAATCATACATACAATGTACCACAGAAACGGGCGTTTGTCAAGAACTTTTTTCACTTATTTTGTGCTGTAAGTAGCTGTAGCACAGGGGTTTGCGGGCATACCCCGGGGGGCCCTCAGGCCCACAAGTCCTTGGCTATTAGGGGCTTAGCTAGGTAGTAGCTTAGCGCTCACTACCTTGGTGCAAGTCCACACCCAAGTACCACCCTTGCCACTCAGACCCTTGTAGTAGCGTAAGGCTGCCTGCCAAGCGTTCTTGCCGTACTGATGCACAACGAAGGAGTGGCTCATGGTGCGATTCTGCACGCTAAGAGCATACAGGTTGCCAGTAGTATAGGCTTGCCAACGCCTTTGGTGACCTCTCCATGCAGGATCGAAAGGGAGATTGCTCTTGCAATCAGCAGAGTCATGCACTCGCTTTTCGTTAGCGAGCCAATCTAGTTGTGCTTGAGTTAAGTTCATACATACAACATACCAAACAAACGGGCAAAAGTCAAGCATAACCTTCAACTATGTTAGTGCACAATCCTATTGCGGGGGGGCCGGCAGGCCCGCAAGTCACTGCTTATCAGTAGCTTACGACAGGCTTTTTGTGCTTGACACGCCTAGCAAGCACCTTGTGCTTGGTCTTGTGTGGTCGTGACTTGGTGAACACGAACGGCACTCTGACCTTGACCTTGCCCATCACGCAGGAAACAGCCCGTAACGACGAGAGCCGTCAGAGTTAGCAAGACGAGAGCGGAGAAGCCTCTCGGCATCACGCTTACGCATGGCTATGGATTCAACTACCCAAGCAGAACCTGCTTGATTGACGATGCTTTTCAGTATGTACATAATTTTTTGTGTGTTATAGATTAAAGGGTTTAGTCCTCGATGGTGTCGAAGAGATCAGCGAACGAACCGCTGACGCAATCCATGTCAACCTGTTCCTCATCGTTCTCGTCAATGTCATCCTTGTCGGACTCGACTGCATCGAGAGAAACGAATTCGTCCTCAATGTCACGCTTGGATGCGTGTTGAACGCCATGCTCAAGGGTAAACTCCTCGTTAGCTTTCTCCTCTTGGAGATCAGCGAGCAGGTCAGCGAACCGAGGGTCAACGGACTTGTTGGCGTTAGCCAATGCGACTGCACGAGCGATGTGAGAGAGGTCTTTTTCAATTTTCATAAGTATATTCTAAGAAATTTTAGGGTAAAAGTCAAGCTTTATTTTTTGATTTAGTGAAGTTTTTTTAGGAGAAAAACGGATGGAGTTTGACCTGCCAAGGCATGAAAGCAACACGCTTTTGCGAGCGGTACAGACGGCAAAGGATTTGCTTGCCTAGTCGGTCAGTCCGATAGTCTGCATCGACAACTTGAAAAATCCGCCCTTGGCGGTCTACTACTACATCATTAATTTTAATCATAAGTATAGTATGACAGAAAACCCGAAAATTGCGAGCATAAAATGATGCTTATATGCACATTAAACATGAGCTAATGAGCTTATTAATTACTATTATACCCACCCCTATGTCCAAAAACCCGCACCCTTTTCTAGATTCATTAGGTACTTAAGGCTTTAGAATTTGGCGGGGGGTCCCTTTTTTCAATATCGAAATCAATATCAGAATAATCAACATATCGCTTGACCCAAAAAAATAGCCGACGTGTATATAACTATATGCGAAAAACATCAAAAGACAAAGCGAAATTAGAGCTTAACGACAAGTTAAAACAAATCAGTGAACTATATGTAGTCATAGATACCCTTCAGACCAACCTAATGGCCGCAGTAAGCTATTTAAATGAAGAACAGAAGGCAGAAGTAGAAAATCATAGTTACAAGTGGTGCAGCGCCTGGAGGCCCGGCGACGAAAGGGGGAAATAATATGTACGACGAGCAAGAAGTGTTGTGGTTAAAAGCTTCAAACATGAAAGCTAAAAAACTACGTGCAAGAAATAAAGATATGAAATATTTAATTAAAATGTTCCAAGACGAATTAAAAAAAACTAAAGAGTATATTAATTCAGAATGCGGCCAACCTGATTTTGAATACTCAAAGCACGTCAATATGGGGCTAGAGTGGGAGCCAAGGAAGAGTTTAAGGTTTGTGACGCAAATTAAAAACGAGATCGCGGGAAACTAAATAATACTCCTTATTTCGAAATCCATCCCATAAGGATAACCTAACTCCTTGTGTATCAATCGACTGCGAAATTGCCACATCTCTTCGCTTTCGAGCGTTGTATTTATTCCCTCTGGGTTGTGCTCCAGGGAAGCGTCATCTCCTTTTTGTGAATCTTCTGGGCGGTGAACAACTGTTGGTATCCCGTTTTTTTGAGCACGTAAGCAAAACGCTATATCCTCTCCTGTGGTCGGGTCAATTTCTTCGGCGAAAAGATACTTTAAGGATGTTTTTCTGAAGCATATTCCTCCGCAAAGATAATCTGCCTTAATTAACCTTGGGCCGTCTTTTTCTCTATCTTCGTTTACCGAATAATACTTCCCGTACATGTCTGCCATTCCCCTGTATGCGTACCCCTCGCTTGAGTTAACTTTAAATTTATCCGCATCACCCAAAGTCCATCTTGTTATTTGCCCCGTCTCATCGCGAACTGGAGCAGATTTAGAGATAGCAAGGTCTTTAGACTTTCTAGATAATGTCCAGCCGAAATTTTGAACTAGATAATCATCGTGGAATAAAATACTAACTATAGATCTGCAATAATCCTTAAGCGGAAGCCTGTCGTCGTCAAGCATTATAATGTAATCCGTCGGAGCACCAAGCGCAACTTGATATCTTCCTATGTATTTAAAATTATAATCTGAGCAAATTGTAAAAACATTGTCTATGTGCTTTGTTTTATCCTTAAACGCCTTAATGAGATTAAGGTTTTCTTCTGGTAGCCCTAGAAAGCATCCGAATATATACTTCGGCGGCAAAGTCTGCTGGAAAACTCTATCTAGCTGAGCATGTAGCAGGTTCTCACTTTTGTTGTAATAATTGAGGATTAATGTATAGTCAGTAACTGATCCCATACGATGATATACACTCTATTTTTTAACAAATCCAAATATACCTAAACCGTCATTCTTCTTCGGGTCATGCATCCAGCAGTCGTGAGTATCCTGCAGAACATATAATAGTTTATTAAACAATAATGAATGTGTTGGTAAGTCTTCACTATAATCTTCTTGCCCATGCCATTCCCCCATTATAGCATTTATATTTTCCAGAATATCAAGATCGGCGCAATCATCCAACAAAAAGCCATTTTCGCCGCCTTCACAATCTAATTTTAATAAATCAATCTTATCTACATTACATTCTTCCATTAATGTTCTTAATGTATAGTGCTTTACGTCAAAATCATCATGCAGTTTATATACTTGTTCTTCTGCCTGGTCAACACTATCTTTACTGGGTATTAGTTCATTAGTAAGGAAACCCCCACCAGTTGCTTCTTTAATACTTCTATAGAAATATACTTTATCAGGATAATAATTAAGAAGACCCCTTACAAGAGTATTATTCTCATTTTCTAAATTTAACTTACATAATTGATGGTTTTCTTCGTCAGGTTCCACTGTATAGGTATGGCAGTCCGGGAATATGCTGTGGCATCTCTTAGAGAAACTTCCAACATGGCCTCCAATATCAAAGACAACTTTCGGGGCGTTATCTAAAAACTGTTCAATGGGATAATTTTGCTCACTGAATACCTCACCTAGAACATTCATATCTTCTTCCCATCTATTTTTGCGAACTATGAATGGTATATCGTTAAATAAAACTTCTTTTGTTTCCATACAGTTATATAATATGAGTTGGGAGGATTAATATACATTTTATTGTATAGATTTTACTTGTTGCCTTAGCAGGCGATTTTCGGCACTAGCCGAAAGGATGATATAGTTTATTTTTTTATTATTTAATATATGAGATTGAATCGCCTCTGTAGTCTTGGCATATAGTATTTACTAATTTAAATTGAGTTGTTAGTTCTGAACTTTACCCATGACAACCACTGGTACGCAGAAAAATTCATGGCTATCGTGAAAGAATTTGTTTACGAGCACGTCCTTTTCTAGGGGTTTTAATCCGTTGAAGTGATAAAAGTCGGTATTCCTGTCCTTCGTGGTGTTTTTTTCAATATCAGATATTTCCCTGCATGGATTGGCGTGTGCTCCACCAGGAATTTCTTGAAAGGGCACCTTCGCCTCTGAGAGCTTTTCCATCAGGTAGCCTTGATCGTCCCACCCAAACCGAGTATAATCCCCGATTTGACCCTTAAATGAGATCATGAGCCTATTCACAGTACCTTTGTCTATAACATATAGCCCTGAATTTATAATATTTCTAATCTGCCCCGAAAGAAAATGCTCTTCCCCTTGGAGTATTTCCCTTAAGAATAGCTTGTCTGTCTTTTCTTTTTCTATCATTGCCAGGTAGTTTATCCCATTTTGATCTATATGCTGCGACGCCAGGAAATGTCCGTCCTTGTGCATTTTGAATAAATCTAAAGCGGAGTTCCTGATGAGTATATCGTCATCAATCAACATCATTTTGTCGTATGAAGAGTACAAGAACTCTTCTAGTGCATAAAGTTTGTAAAAGTGAGGTTTCTCGTCCCCCTTTTTCGCAATCATCTCCGACCTTGGGTATCTATCGTTTATTTGAGACCTGTGACAAATTAACTTGAAGTCTGCACCGACGCTCCTTGCATAGGCTATGATTGTTGGAAGAGTAAAGCTCAGGAACGATGGGTTATTCTCGTATATGGCAAAGGTATATATTACTTTTTTCATTGGCATTAATTACACTAAACCTATTCTCCGAATTTGTAATTGAAATACTCAATGTCTTTTGTGTATTTTTCTCCAACAATTTTTTGAGTGGCTTCCGTATAAAAGTCTGCATAGTTTTTTTTCTTACGCGCCCCTTTTTCTTTATGAAGCAGCTTATTAGTGCAGCCAATAATAGAGCAAATTGTGTTATAGTCCTCTTGTAAGTTTTCAAAACGACCTACGAAGTCAACGTCTTCGTTTAAGATATTGAGGTAAACCGCATTGGGAATTGTTTCAGAATCATCTCCATAGCTTTTTGAGCGAGGGTCCACTTCTGCGCCAGCAAACTTTTTGATGTATTGTTCAATACTTAATTTGCCGTCGATAATATTGCAACCATAAAAACCACTATATTTGCTCATCGAAACCATTCTGTCCCACGGATTTCTTACGAAAGAAAACTTAAAATAGTTATCCCAATATTCACTATATAGTTTTTTAGCTGTACTTGCCAACAGATGTTTTTCTTTATGGAAATCTGAAAATGTCCAATCGGGCCTAATAGATTGCTCTACTGAAGTTCCTGCGGTTCTTGGAATATGTATAAAAATACACTTATGCTTATGGCAAATCATTTTCTTTTTTCATTGACGTTAATTACACTATATTATTTAAAGTCAGCAAGTCTGCGGGTGCAGTTTTTTAGGGGATAAGTGTTGTTTGTGGCGTATAAATTTTTAATCTTATAAGGCATATCTGAAATAACTAAATTTTCATTGTAAAGCGCGCACACCCCGCTGAAAGAAGACGCTCCTGACCTAAACAAAACATCGCATGAAATCATGTCCTGCATTGCTTCCTCTGGTGCGCATTCGAACTTGGGGTTGATGTTTAAACCATATGTTTCAAATTTTGAAAAATCAATAATGCTATCTGAGTGAACGCTTATTGTCGCTGACCGCTTTATGGATTGGTTTATTTTTTGAAAAACTTTTTGTAAAAAACTGTCTGACGTCTTCCTTAGTTTATATTTTTCGTGACTTTCGGAATTTGAATCCGCGGCATCTCCTCGTCGTACATGCACGCAGATATTAAGATCGTCTTTTTGTTTTATGGGCAAAGGTTTATATCTTCGTTTCATTTCTTGCCTAAACTTATTGGTAAAATTGGGTATTTCTTTGCGCCGGGCCTGGGGTATAACGTTGGTTGTAAATGAGTCAATTCGACAATGCGCATTCATGTTAATTAAATTATGACCGTTATTTTTATCGATGTTAAATCCGCTTTTTAGATTTATGTTAACTTTACCTAAGTTAAACATTGTTTCGAAAGGTTCGGGTAGAGGTTGGTGAACATAGGTGTATTCTGAGTTATTATTATAACAGAAGCACATTGTTGATAATCTTCCGTATATATTCATGCCTACACGATCATGCCTGTCGCAGGTTAAATACTTCATATTGTTTTCTATAAATTACTCTCCAAATTGATAACCGAAACGCTCGATATCCTTAGCATAAAATTCTTCAACAATTTTTTTTGTTGAACTATCATAATAATCGCTATAGTGTTTGTGTTTCGTTTTGTTTCTATGCGGTAAGCTCTGCTGATTTAAGCCAATAGTTTTACAGACGAATTTAAAGTCTTCTTCGTAGTTTTCTAGTTTACCTATAAAGTCTAATATTTTTTTTCCATCTCTGTCGAAAAGTTTTTGGCGCGGATCCGTAAAGGGCATTGCATGGCTCCACCTGAAAAAGGGCCAATCAGATTCTTTTAGGGCGAAATCTTTTACAAAATGGCTGAAATTATTAAACATATTAATTGACTCGTTGTTTATTTTTTTACATGATACCCATGGACATTTCCACGCAGAAACCAACCTACTGAAAGGATTTCTAACGAAAGAAAATGAAAAATCTATATTCTTTTCTTTCTCGATGCTCGTATAAGCATTAGATTCTCTCCTTTCATTTATTAACTGAGGATCTTGGTTTACGGGGTCAATTAAGATACCATTATCTCTACAGATTTTTGACATAGACATTCCGCCGCATTTTGGTGTGTGAATAAAAATTGCTTTCATTTTTGATCAAATTTAAAGTTAAAATATTTTATATCTCGTGCATATTTTTCTGCCACGATTTCAATTGTGGTATTATTATAATATTCTGAATAGTGGCAATGTTTTGTTGCATTCCTTTGTTCTAGTTTTACTTCAGGGGCACCTATTTTATTTAAAATAATTTTGAAATCATTTTCTAGATTATCCAGCTTACCTATAAAGTCAACATCTGGATCTACTAGGTTCACCTGAAGTTCGACATGGGGATCTAAATTAGTCTCAAAGTTCTTAACAAAAAAATCAAAACTTTTATCCTTAAATCTCTCTAATTTTTTTATTCTTAAATGCGATTTCGTGAAGTTTGGGTCTCCCCATTGCTTTTCAACCTTATCCTTCCATGCAGAAAAAAGCCTATCCCAGGGGTTTCTGACTATCGCAAAGCTAAAATTAAATTCAGGAGCAATCTTTTCTTTTTGTTCTATTAGGTCCAGATCAATAAAACTTTTTAAGATGCTGCGAGAGCCCGCCTTAGGCACAACATAGTATGCGCAATTATTTTTTAATTGAATAATTCTGCGACTGATTGGCTTATAGGGCTTCATCTTCATGGTACTGTATATCTGATTTAAAATTATTGTTTTTTATCGGCATCTTCATATGGTATATGTTTAGCATGTCATTGCATAGTACTGCGTCAATATTAAATACACTTTCTGCATCAAGGAAATTAATGATTTTTGAAGTTGATAGCCTGTTGAAAAGCATAAAATGCGTGCCTCCCATGGGTTGGCCGCCCCTGTTATTATGAAATCTTGACTTCGCGGTTGAACCTTGGTGTCTGACGACTATTCTCCCGTGACTGGCCCAAAAGCTGCCAAAAATATCCCAATCTCTAGGTACAAAGCCTTCATCGAAAACTGATTTAAGTGATTCTATAGATTTTGGTTCAATACGCCAATCATCCTCTAGTACTAGATAGTTTCCATGCGAAGATTCATTTGCCTTTTTTTGAACAAGATAATGTGATATGTAGCACCCAAGTGTGCCTAACAGCTGGCCTTTGGAGCGGTATTTTTTACTAGCAAGTCTGTCGTAAAAGGTTTTGTATTTTGAATCTAGATCGGCTTCTGTTGGTCGTATGGCACTAAATCTTTCGTAGGGAATGTCTATTTTGCCGAGGGCATCTTCCATTGATTTCCTGCGATCTGCTCTTTTGTCTAAATTAATATAATATATTTTTTCAATCATCATAGCTATAACCTAGGTAATTTATGTCTTTTTTATAAGATTTAGACACAATATCTATTGACTGGTTGTTGTATACCTCTCTGTAATCAATTTTGTTTGATAGGTTTAGGTGGGGCAGTTCTATTTCTTTGATTCCTATTTTACTGCAGGCAATGTTAAAATCTACTTGAAGGTTTTCCATTTTGCCGACAAAGTCAATATTCCCAGTGATCCACCTAGTCTGAAGCTCCTTAAAGTCTGGCCTACCTTCTACGAATTCATTGAAATCGTCAAAATCATCAACAAGCTCCTTGTATCCCTTGCACACGCTCTTCCATTTCCCGGGGTTGTCCCCCCAGTGCGCCACCATTTTTTTATAGTATTTATATATACTTAAATGTCTATCCCACGGGTTTCTGCAGAAGGTGAAAGAAAGGTAATCGCTCAAGCTTTGGTTGCAGTGCGCTATAATGTCCTCTAGTGTAATATGCTTGAGGGTCGGGTTTCCCCTGTCGCTAGCTTCGTCAGAGAGCTTAAGGTTTTCGCTGAAAATTTTAAGTTTTGATTCAATAGAAGTGGTGCCTGTTTTTGGGGTGGCGATAAAAATAAATTTATGCTTATGTGATATAATCATTATAAATCTCCATCCAGTAGATAGTGTGTGAGGTATGTAATCAGTTTCATTCTTATGCTGAATTCTCTTTCATTCCTTGCCTCATTAAATATAAGGTCAAAGTTTTCACGTATAAGGCCTTTTACACCGCTAACGTCGCTTCTCCAGCTGTAGTTAAGTAATAAATCTGATGCTGCTTGCCATGCGCATCTTTTTATAAACCATGACTGATTGAGTCTATCTGCCTGGATGATGTGTTCTACTTTTGCCCCTGGAGTATACATCGCTATATGATCTTTGCTTAGCATGCGGATTATTTCGTCCTCCTCGCCGCTTAAGAGCGTTTTTGTCCTACCCTTCCTACCTAGTGCCGTGTTAAAGCCGCCGACCTCTTTAAGGAGCCTTGTTCGGAAGCAGATATTTGCGCCAACTAACCAGATTGGAGACTTTGCCTCCTGGAGAATAATATCCTCATCCGAAAAATCTGCAACCGAGAGGTTGCCTAGCTGGTCGTCGCTTAACCAATCTGGCCTTGGCGACTCGCTCCAGTTGGGCTCGATTTTCCCACCAACAACACCGACATTAGGGTTGGTGAATTTAGACATCATTGTCTTGACTAAATCTCTATCCGCTATTGCATCGTCATCTATGAAGTGAATGAGTTCGGTTTCGCAAAGCTCGATACATTCATTTCTTGCACCAGATAGGCCGTCAGTTTCTTTGTGGACATATCTCGCGTTCGGCCTAACCCAGCATAAGGATTGAATATCTTCAAGTATCTTTGTATTGAGTTCGTCAAGTTCGTCAAGAACCTCTTGGGGTGTGTTGTCAAGTACGATAATATCGAATTGGGCGGTGCCAGCGCTTTGGTTAATTGCTGATATGAGTGCTTTGTAGAGTAGTCTGTAATTATTATAAGTACAAATGCATATAGTAGACTGAATCCCTTTTTCCCAGTGTTTGAATTTTTGAGATAGACTGAAGTTCTCAAGCTCTTCTTCGTCCATATTGTAATACGGGGTTACTTGACTCATCTTTGCTCCGTATATGTCTGATTGTTCGCCGCCACAAACGGTCAAGTCTACGCATGGTATAAATTGAAATCTGATTCTATGTTCATCGCCCGCAAGTTTATGGCACGCATGCATCACAAATCGATCCACTGGCGCCGATATCGTGTCTTTTTTACTCCAATCGAATTCAGGGTTTTTGCCGACAAACTTTTTTAGCGCTTCGCTTTCTGTGCCCGTTCTTGGGACAACTTCAGATAAAGGGGAGTGGTCATGCGTTAATGAGATCAACTTTTCTGCCCCAGATTTACTCAAAAGGTAGGCTTCAAGTCCCGCGAAACCCCTTTTGCCCAAATGAAGAAGTTCAACGCCTTCCGCCATTGGTGGGTTTGAGAATAAAAAATTAATCACATCAGAGATCACGACATCGTCTTCGAGTATTATTCCATAGTCTAGATCCTCGTCCACTATTTTTTTCCATGCAGAATAATGAGAGGCGTAGCATCCTGCCGCCCCAGCGGATTGGGAGAAATACAACTGGTAGGATATTCCAACTGGATCAAGCGATAGACCAAGCTCCTCTAATGAAGCTAGTCCCTTGCGAGTATCAACAGCCTCGATGCGCTCAAGATGGCTTCCTACCCCCTTGGGTAATGCAGAAAATACCCTCTGTGCGCTCACCCAATTTTCTTCTCTTGATTTTAAATTAATGAAAAATATTTTAAACTTAGATATTTGCATGTATGTTATATTACAGTTAAAAGCTGAACTAGTCTATATTTTTTTGTGCTAAAAGTGTAATATACTATGTAATGAAAACTACAGGCTTAAGGTTCGATACTTCGTATGGGTGTATAAGGGAGATTACTGATCAAGATATATATTGGTTGGCATTCGATATGATTGAGCAAGATAAGGATGATTGCCGGGCCTCTGGGTACGGCGAAAACTTTTTGCAGGCGATACTCGATTATGTATTTATTTCGCAATTTGCTTTTAGTCTGGAGGATAAGAGTGGCAGACTTATTGGTTCTTTTGGGATATTTCCAGACGAAGAGCTTGAGGGGGTCGGCACAATGTGGGGGTTCTCGACGAGTAATTTTTTTAACATTAAGAGCCCAAGGGGCGCGTCAGAAATACTGTCAAATACTAAACAGGTTTTGGATTTCTTTAATTCTATATTCCCCGTGGTTAAGGCGTCTTGCCTTATGGAGAATAAAGAAGCCCGAAGGAGGTTTAATTTTGGTGGATTCAGAATGTATGACCGCACCGAAGACAGGGCTCTATATATGAGGACTGTGTAATGGGTGGAGGTGGAGGCAGCTTTGAAATGGGTCGGCCTGCTGAGGTTAGACCCGTTACGTTTGAGCAAGGGGTCAACCTGTATTCTGGTTCTCAAAGTTCTCTCGCGGGGTCGCTCCCGTCTTGGATTGCGTGGTTCTCTCCGGCAATAGAATATGAATTGGGCTCCTTGGTTCACTTTAACCAAGTGACGCAGGTCTATGAGCATAATGTGCGGCATGATTTCATAACTGAAACTGAGTATAACATTATGGATGCCGCGGGCAAGAATGAATACGCCATAACTACGCAAACCCCCGCACAGATAGTTAAAAGAGACCTCTTTGACACGGAACATGAGGGTCAAAAGCTGGGGACCACAATGCCCATAGGGGACAATTTACCACTTATAATGACATACTTTGACTATAGTCTCGATACTATTTTCGTCTGTACCAAAGATGGCGCAAAAATGACCGTCTCGCAATTTAACGATCCGAGCACAAGAAAGGCCGAGGGATTTTGGAGCCTTGGAGAGCTCCAGGTTGCTGGTTGGGACGTGGGCTTTACCTCCTCCAAAGCATCCGATCCTCAGTCTAGCCTTGATGTTGGCTATGGTCAAATAATATTAAATTTGACTGATATTACCGCATCTGTAGTTTCCGTTGGTGATCCTCAGGTCGTCGCATGTAATGCAATACTAAGGCCTCAGGGGGCAAGTGTGCCGATAATTTATTCAAGGGTTGATGCGAAAAGAAGAGGCTTCGGTACGGCGGAAAATTCACCAATACTCTCAAATCCAAACTCAGACCCAATAGATTTGGGGGTATGCGAAATCAAGCTCATTCCTACGGATAAAATTTCGTTCGGAGGAGGAATCGTACGAACCCCTCTCAGCAGGGCTGAAATGGCGACAAAAGAAGGTGTGTCGGCTGTGGGTGGGGAGACTAATTTCGTCGCGGATACCGAGTTGACGAATTTTCATAATAAAGATATAGTTGGCAATCCATACGCCGCACTTGTTGATAAAAAAGAAGCCGGGGTTGTTGACCCTAGGTACGGTGAGGCTTCAACTTCTCTTAATGCCTTCTTGGCGTCTGTTTATTTCCACGCCTTTCCTCAAGGAGGGATGGCCAGCACCTTGTATTGGGAGGCTGGAAAGTATTATGCTGAAGGGGAAACCGTGAGGTACGCCTATCACGCCTCAGACGAAAATCAATCCAATGTACTGAATAAGGTAAAGAAGGATTGTCTGTGGATCTGTCGAGAAAGTCACTCCTCAAGCCCTAGTAATGGTCCGCCATTAATGGGGGAAGCCGCAGACGCCAACACCCAAACATCTGTCCTCTCAAATAATTACTGGCAGCCCTATACGAGGCTAATAAATCAGCCAAACACCTCCCTTGGGGATCTTCATCAGCTATATAAAGATTCCGGGCAAATCATGCAGAAGCCCATCGGGGGAGCGGGGACGAACACCGTGAAGTCCGGAACAATTAATTCCCCAAGAAAAAGAATGTCAGATTTGATTGGGGGATCAAGGCTGTATGGACATTTAACCATGGGGCCAATGGGGGCGATAACAAAAACAAGGGTTGACTATCAGTGTAGAAGGCGAAGATGTAGCGCGGGATATCTTTACCTTCCTCCTACCGGCTCTAATCCAAGTGCGGGCCAAGATACTACCACGGAGACTTTGCCGGAAGGCGCGAGTAATGGCTGGCTTTTGAAATATTTAGGCGGCATGGATCTATGGCTATTCCCGAACAATTTCAAAAAAGACCATGGTGGGCAAATAAAATACGCAGTTGGGTTTTATGATCACATAAGTTATAACATCGAAACTGCTTGGGGCACAAGAAGGAAGAGTTGGTTTAAGAGGTTAATAGCTTCTATATTTGGAGGGCGCAAAAGCTACGACTGGTCGAGAACGGAGACTTTTTCGCGAAGCCACTTTCAGACTTTGACGAACATCAGTCAGCTGGACATGGATAGCGCAAAGTCTTTTGATTATAGCTCAAGCGATCCCTGGAGCGCAGGAACTACTTACGGCGAAGGTCATGTTGTGAAGAGGGATAATTTGTTTTACAGGTCCCTAGCTAACTCTAATGTTGGGAACACTCCACAATCCAGCCCAAACAAGTGGGAGAATATTGTTAACGCAGACGGGCTCCAAGAGAGCGATATCTTAAGGTTTTCTTTTAGGTATTTAACCGGATTTTGCGATCAAAAAGAGGTTCATGGGAAGCTTGCTTCCTCTGGGGTGCCGAATGGGCATTATTATGTCAGTGGATACTATGAGGTTATAATCCAGGATTTAAATTCAGGAAACGTTTTAAAGCCCAGTTTCAGATATCTTGATCTCATGTCTATCCCCAACAATAACACAAAGGATTCATACCAAAGAACCTGGCGTGGCGGAATCGACTCCAAGAGCGAAGGGCGGGCAACCTATGATTACGGCCTCTGGAAAGAGTACATGAATGCTGCGGATGCCGTGGCCAGTAAGTTTTCATGGTTCGGTCACCCAACTGGCTCCTCGAGCGCGATACAATCACTACTCGCAAGCACAAGGACTGCCCCCTCTCAGACTACTAGTTTAAAGCTAATCTGTACAAGGAATTGGTATAATTGGATGATTCTTGGTTCGTCCTCGCCTATGGCTAACGCCTTGAATGCAAACGAATACTATAAGCCTTTAATAATAAGAAGTATGGATGTTCCTGAGTCTGTTTTTAAGTCTTTATGCGGGTTGGTGCACACTGGGTTTAGGAATATGGATTTTAGTCAAATTCAAGATACAACCCCGGGGAATCTGGACTTTAGCCTGCCCGCAGCTTTTGAGGAGCTTGCCTCGGGCGGGACACTTCCCGATTCCGTTGAACTCGAAGGAAGTGATAAGGGGGCGTTTACAATAAGTAAAGATGTCAACCAGATGCCTGGCGATTTTATCTCCAGTCTAAAATCGTACGGGACTGAACTCGTTGACAGTAATTCTAAAATTTACAAGCCGGGGGAGGTTGTTAAATACCAAAATAGGTTTTATTATATCAAGGAAGTCATTACCGGCTCAAACTTAAAACAACAAATCTTATGAGCGATGATTATGTAGAGCTTACTGGTTCAAGGATCGGGTCCCATGGCGTTGACCCGTTCACTTCCTCGATGACACTTGGCCAGCTCTGGCAAAAATGTATAGACTCTCCTTTTGTTGGGCTTGATCCAGACTTGAATTATGAATACTCTAATGCAGTAATTAATGTAAACGGGGCGAATCTACAAATCGTGCCGGAAACGATGGCTAATTCGATTACATACCCAAAGGTTCAGTTTGGCTTTTGGTGGGAAGAGTCTTTGCGCTCTAGAATCGTGACTACATTTTTTACTGGAGTGTCAACTTTCCTCCCCGAGTGGAACATGAACAATAATCAGGCCGGAGATTATCTTCCGGGCACACCTGTAACCGTGGGCTTTCCGGAGTTGCCAGAGGTAGTATATGACGGGGAGGATTTTCCCGTAGGAAGCGCAGCTAAGAATATGATTACGCAAGATTACATCTGCCATCTCAATCCGGCATTTAATCCGACCGCCAGTGACGAGCCCAAGACTACAGGCGATGTTCCGGGCTATAAGATAGATGGTAGGTGGCAGCTTTGCGGCACTAATTATGCAAATTATAACCACGGAAGCTGGTATGAAACTCTGAATCCAGACGGAAATGGAAATTTTACAAACCCAACCGATGATGGCAGCCAGAAAAGATTTACTCCAGGAAAAAAATTCAGAATAAAGCTCGGCCAATTTGATTTATGGGGCAGCTCTGCAGAAGACTGGAGCCTTGATGAGTGTTATGTTATCGTTAAGGTTAAGGAATTTGATAGCAGTGGTAGCCCGATAGTATTCTTAGATCCAACCAATGATCCTGCACACAGGGAAATGCCGTTCATGTTTACAGAAAGATTTCATGGCACCAGTGCGTATGGTGTTTTTAATGAAAGTTTCCTTGGAGACAACGCTTCAGTGATTAGCGGGAAAGTTAGACCTTTCCATCAGATGCCTGCAGACGTTAGCTGTTGGGAGTCTATAAATAAATACGCAACCCAGTCCCCTCCGTTCTTTTTTACTTCTATGTCCGTGCCTTTTGCCTCTTTAATTTCCGCTCACTACAAGACTAATTTTGATATATTTGCTTATAATTTTTCTGAAGACAATGCTAAGTTTCCTCATTATAGCGATCGATACCTAAAAGAAGAAAGCATTAGCACCTCGTATGAGCTACAGGGAGGCAATTGGGTAAATGTTGGATATATAAGGGATCCGGGAAAAAATACATACACAAGCATTCCTAATCCTTTAAAGGTTGGGGATGTTGTTCACAAGCACTCCAATGCCGGGGTTGAGGATCCTGATGAGGAGCTAGGGGCGCTTCCTGGGGCAATGGACTCAGATGCTTATTATGGTTATGCATATTATATGACTATATTCGATGGCGTTGGCACCCCGGATTTTACCGAGCCAAAGTTTGAGCAAAACGCAGGTTACTATGGGGACCTTGGCCTAGACCCAGTTTACACCGCAGGAAGCAAAACTAAATTTGAGACAAGATTGGTTGATTATGTAAAGTCTCCTTTTTACTGGAATAGGGTGTTCAGTTCGGCGTCAAATAGCGTACGCACTCTATCGGGAAAAATGAGTACAGCATTGATTTTTACGGAGGCTGAATACCAGGATATTTATGGCGTTGGGTCTCCTGTGAATTCGGCAACGCAAGCCAAGATTTGCTGGCCTGCATATAATAGTTATGGATTTAATTCTTTTGGTAGCACAGTTTTATCTCATTCTGAGCCCGAAACGAAAACGGGGAACACGCTCATTGGAGAGTTTCTTCTTCGCTCTAAGATTGTTTCCGGCTTTAATTGGAAGGAGGCCGCAGACAAGAATGTTTATACCTGGATAAATAAAACCGCGAATCCCCCAACCGCAAAATATGTGCCCGCATATGACTTGCTGGATTTTCACAGGGTAAACAATAACGAAGTAAGCTCATCAATAACACCTCAGGTTTCGTTAAGCAGTATGGGGGCGACAGCCTCCCCGCCTTCGTCATTGACTCCTGCTGCAACCACTGTACCAGGCGCAGACTATACCTTGAAAGATATGCTAGAGGAGCCTGTAGATGTCTGGCACAAGGGAGTCAAGATTCCAATTTACGTCAGGATTTTAGATTATCCCTACTCCAGGGTACTTAATGGCAATACTTATCAGGGGCTTGGTTCTTGCGCTGAAACTGGGGCTTCGTTTTCAGTCTTTTTGTCCGCCTTATTGGGTTATACTGCGTCATATAATCAAACTAGCGGTAACGCAGGAAACCTCAAGCCGATTGATCATTATTCAAGTTGGCATACTCCTGGACCAAATACAGTCCAGCAGCACGCAGGGAAAATAGACACTAGCCATAGTGACATCGGGACGCCAGATTCAACGTCTGCCCCATTTGGTGTCCATCAAGGTGTCGACGACGGCGCTCTTTTTTATGATGCGGCAGGGAACCCAGTTAGCCTAATAACCAACACGAACGTAGACTACAATAACAAATACAAAGAAGTCCTTGATGCAAATGAGGGTGCTCTATGGAGATATCCCGAAGCAATATCTAGTCCATACAGTTTTGCTAATAAAAATAATCACTTGCATAAAATAGGTTACGTCCAGTTTCCAAAGACCCCGAGCGTAGGCGAGGGATACGTTAAGGAAATTGCTATGCTTGCGGTAAAAAGCGGGACGGATGATTTCCAAAACATAAATGACTCAATAGAGCAGGATTATACAGTTAGCCACCTCTCTGCAGATACTGGCACAGTGATGTTGATGACGGGTGGAATGTGCATGGTAATTGATGAGTTGAGGGACGTAATGGATGTCGAGACATCTGAAACCCAGGTTTATAGCGTGCAAGCACAGTACGCCAAAACATCATATTTGGGCGGCTTCAAATGGTGGAACGAATCCGTTCCTAATGATTTTACTCAAGTGGCTGAGCCTGGCGATTACCCAGGCTTGGGAATGTATCTATACAGATTGCCACAGGCGAAATACGACGCTTTCGCTGCAACCATTAACCAGGAGGACTACTATGCGTTAAGTCCTATTCCTGACGCGTCGGATGTTGACAATGACGGAAATTGGTTGGCTAGCCAGCCGAATAGGACAATGTATGAGTTTGATGACGGGGCAGGGGCAGGGTCTAGATATAACCCTAATAGTTTTGCTGCACAAAATCATATTGGTGACGATGATATTGCGAACGCTTATGATCATGCAATAGCTGTAGCCGATGGAATATCCACTAAGCTTGGGGAGTTTTTAACAAATGCAGCAATGGATTCTATGAGAATCAAGGTCATCGATCAGCCCTATTTCTTTGCCCAGCAAAAGAGTTCAGCAGATCTCTTCGGAAACTATAGGCATACTAGTGATTTGGATGGGGTTACCGACACCGTAGGGAGATTTTATTTTTACACAGGACATTCTGAATTTGAGCTGTATCCCCCTATGACCGTGGGCATTCCTGCTTTACTTGAGAGGGTGGAGAATATCCCCGGGGGCCCCACGGTAAAAAGTGCCACCGATACCTATACGCCTGGCAGGGCAGATTACACAAACGCTGCCGCTGCAACAGGGAAAAGTTTCCTGAGAAGTTTTCATTTGCTTAAGTCTGCTAATAGTGCAATGAATGAACATATAGGAATCAATGCATCCAACGGGGCGACAAGGTCGCTGACGATTGATGATACCGTGGCGGATGGTGCGGGGGTAAAGACTATTAGCGGGAAATGTATAGTGTCTAATCCCCCTAGTCTTTCAAGCGCAATTCCTAATAGAAGGAATTCTGGCCCAAACAGTTACATGGTATTCTATAGCGGGGATTCTTATGATAATAATGTAACCTTTTCGTTCCCCATGAACGCTTCAGGTACTGGTCACCAAGATGCGCAACTAACCGTCTCAGGAGCAACAGGGTTGAGTACTTCCACTACAGCCTCAAGCTTGACGGTGGGATTTCAAACGTCTGACGCTACTGGTACCGCTATAGGGATAACGCTTAATGATAAACTTGGTTTAACTATACCCGATGAGATATCCAGCATAAGTCATGGTGGAACCTCTTTTCCCCTAACTGAATCTATTGACGATAACGAATCGGCAATTCATGCGGCGTATCAAAATGTTTTGGATCGCGCAGCAGATCAGGCAGGGCTTGACTATTACAAGCAGGAGTCGTGGACTATTGACTATTTTATAACAAAATTAATGGAAAGCGAGGAATACCAAAGTCATCAGGCATTAGGTACCGAACTGTCTGATCCCAGAGGTGATTATACTAAAAACAATAACACAAGATCATTCAAATCAATGACTAAAATTACCCTGTCTCGATCGTCGCTTCAGATGGGGTTGTTTGATAATTACAAAGACGGACTCCTTTGGATATATAAGGATCAATCTGTGATGTATTCAGGGGCAAAACTATTAAATCCTGCGGTATTAAACACAACCTTTGGTTCAGTTTGGGCGGACGATTCTCACCTAAAGGTATCTCATGACGCAGTTCATAAACATACTTATGACCTGGTGGAAGCATCTTATTCTTCTACGGGTTGGGCTGCCTTTGACATGAACCAAGGTTGGTTCCTTGAGACTTCTAGCTGGTCTAACACCTTGCTTTTTGAGCTTAATGATGGAACTAATTTACCCACGCCCTTTAGTAAAACGGGGCAAAGTTTTGAGGTTAGGGGTATTAAGAAACCCGCCATTACGAACTTCAGCGCCAGCAGCGTCGTGCCAAACAGTTACAAATTATATATGGGCTCACCGGCAAACTTTATCAACGAACCAAGCGTGTCTGTATCTTTTGACGTGAAAGTTTACTCAGATATCGCTTATAGCGGATCGAGTGATAGTCATTTTTATGACAAGGGGCTAATTGAATTAACCTTTGAGGATTCAAGTGGAAATCCATACGTAAAGACCCTTAGCAAGGGTAGCTTCCAGACCCCTAAGGACGCAAACGGAACAAGATCAAATGTGCAGTTTGCACTATCGTATTCACTTTCTCAAATCATTCCAACATTGGAGATTCCCGTTAGCGCGAAACTTATAATATCAGATGAAATATACGCTTATCCCGCTGGCGCGGGATCGAATAATAAGGTCGTTCATGGTGAGGCTGAGGATAACAGTTTAGACTTAGACTTAGACGCAAACTATATACTTAACAGGTTCCCTCAAAAAACAGTTGACGTTTGGCAGTTCATGGACGCAGGAGCGAACTGGAGAGATTTCAATCGAGCCTGTACTCACGGCAGCCCTTCTTGGATTACTCAAGATCAGTTGCTAAAAGGTACGGGCTCGACGACTTTAACCTTTTCGGGTGAAGATTACGAGGGAGCTTCCGAGGGGTTAATATATCGCCAGCGAGTTCTTTATGCTTCTTTATGCGCCATGGTCGTATTCAATTCAACAAACTCTTCAGATTCCTTGAGGATGAATGTGGGGGATCAAAACTATAGCAGCACCCAAAACATGATTAACCGCGGAGTTGACATTGAGAATAGTACCGCTTTTGGCCCGTTGGGTAGGCGTGGCGCTCATAACAATTACCACTCTTCGGTCCCTGGCCCTTTGGAATATAATTACTGGAGTCTTCCTGGGACTTTTTCAGCCGGAAAGTATTCAGATGTCAGATCTGGCTGGTGTATAGAGTTAACCAGCCCTACCCCGAATGATATTTTCGAGAGTACTTGGGATGCATATGGGCCCGTTAGTAGGGCAAGCGTTCTTCCTCCGGTAGTATATGGCGGCCGATACAAAAAAAATGTTAAAGATCGAGAATACGTCCCCAATGGCTCGGGCGGATACGATGAGGATCAAGGGTTTGGCGAGGATCAAGGTGGAAACCCTGCGCCTTCTAATAATAATTGGGGGAGGGGGGATGCTGCAATGATAAAATTCGCGAACATAGGTAAATCTAGGGCAAATTACCTAGAACCGTGTTTTGTTTCGAGTACAAAAATAAGGGGGTGGCAAAATAGTAACCTGCACGATTTTATTTATGATACCCCCAGCTGGGATCCAGAAGTAAAAACATGGCAGGAAAATATAGACGGCTATGTTCATGCTGTAGAGTCTGTCGATGGATACGGGCCGCATGTGATCTGCATTCGAGGGGATGCTGGTGATGACAAAGATCGAACGGCAATTTATTTAAATGGGGTTGAGAACACTTGGTGGGCTCCATGGGGTGATGCTAACCACTTAAATTCTTCAAGTGACTTATGGTCCGGAGGTTACGGCAGCGATATTAATTGTAGCTTTATGGGGCTCAAGAATAAAGGTTACATGGGCTTTCAGCAGAATGGGGCCACCCGCATAGTTAAGCGTGTAAATGGAGTGTTTCCAGGGGTAACTTATAGGTTGTATTTTTCCGCTGCATATAGGGTGCATTACTGGAACATGGGCTGCAGGGTCTACGTAACAGAACCTTACGTTGGAGCTTCCGGGGCAGAAGATACAGACACTGAGCACGAGTTGTCCAGGGAGCTTATTGCATATGGGGAATATCACGGCACCGCTAATCGTTGGATAAATTATAACGTCAAGAGAAATGTCACGGCCGTTTTGGGTAGGCCCTGGCAAGAGGGGGATGGGTATGGATTTACTTGCAATTTCAGGAAGGTGAATCCTTACGAGTTGAATAGTTCATTGTCCTCTAGTGGGGACGCTGGGGTAACCCAGGCCGACGTTCTGCAGACTGATAGATTTAAGGTTTTTTATATAGAGTTTACCCCAAAAAAAGGTTCTAATGTTGTAGAGATTTCATTCGAGTCCTCGTACATAATGCACCATAAAACCGTTAACTGGCAGGGAACTGGTGGTCCCGACGGCAACGGTTACTCCAGTTTATCTTCCTTTAATAGTGGTATTCTTATAGGGGAGCCTCCGCCTACTAGGTCTGTCCCTAATGGTTGGGTAGAGATTAAACCTGATGATTTTTTTGACCCAAGCGAATACACAAAAGATTATATTCGAAAATGGGATCATCCTTATCGCGGGCCATGGGAATCAAGTCCTCGTCCGTGGAGAGATGGGCACTCTACTTTCAATGATAATAATGGGGCTCCTGGAGGTGTTCACTTGACACACGCAATGCAAAGGGTTGGGACTTGGTTTTTAGATGAAATTTGGATGACTGCCGCACGACCCTGCTGGGTTGAAAAGGTTAAATTTAAATATAACGTCCATCAGGGAGGGTATCTACTGTCTATAGATCAGGGCGATAAGGCTAATAGGCCGGTGGACGACGTGTTTCTTTGCAACCCAAATCTTGAGGTCATAAGGCGAGGTGGGATTTTCCCTGAACCCTTTGCTTTCGGATCTTCTGCGTTGATGCATTCCAATGCAAGCCTTGTGGACGATCAGACTAATGGGTATTTTTTGAGCGGCCAAGAGTATGAAATAGATATCATTCGACAACATACTCATATACAAAATTGGGACCCTTTTGCTACTGACAATGACAATCATGCGAGCAAATTGATAAGAACTTCGGGACCTCTGGTTATACCTTGGATACCTGGAGATTATCATGCAGGTCTTGTTTTTGGCCCTCCAAATCCTGGACTGTTTACACTAAACAGCTCGAGCCTAAATAATAGCGCTAGATTTGGATTGAATAACGGAGTCCTTGGTGATCCGGCTCAAGTTCATGCCAATCAAAACGACTGGAGAAGCTGGATGCCTGACTCCTCGGGAGGTTATAATTCTACCTGGGACTGCATTTATTCAGACCCCGCCTGGAACACAGGGGCGGGAGCGGTCAGTATGCCTGGGTGGATAGATTTAATGAATACCGTTGAGAAAAACTCAATGTCTGCAGGTGAACCCTTGATTAGGAATCCAAAATTTCCGACAATTACTCCGAGTACTTTAGATTCAAGTGTTCAGGATTTTGAAATTGACACTAGCGCCACCACCCCAGATATTTATACAAGCTATGAGCATACAATTGTTGCTGATGGGGTTCGGGTAGAGCTCCCCGTGCTTGGGGACATTTTCTTCCTGGATAAAGATAAGCTCGGGAATTTTACAGGAAAGGAGGCTTCTGTTGATTTTACCACAGGAAAGCTATACGAGGGATCGTTCCACCTGAGTATGTTGGGTTTGAGTGGTCAGCACGCTGCTATTACGGGTCTGGAGCCTGCGGGTAATTATAGTTCCAGTAGTTACGATGAGTGGTGCAGTAATCTCCCGGCGTGGTCTTCGAGGAATACTATTCTCCCCAATGGAAAGATATTTCTAATAATTCAGAATAACTCACATTCCTCGGGAGAGCTTGGAGAAAAAATATCAGATGTTACGGGGTCTTCACATGTTAGGTTATTCACGAGTACAGCTCTATGGCCTTGGTTTAAGGATATTGGGGCCGATGGTTGGGGGATGATGGAGCTCAATCGGGCGTACGTTGATACCTATGGCAATAATCCGCCAAGAATTA
>Ga0315328_10000141_pt1 | contig 28671 bp, 27 predicted proteins | sample M120032315metaG_FD_203462 | JGI IMG/M metagenome (GOLD analysis project Ga0315328, IMG submission 203462) | Ammonia-oxidizing marine archaeal communities from Monterey Bay, California, United States - M1 200m 32315 | ecosystem: Environmental > Aquatic > Marine > Intertidal zone | place: USA... | reverse complement strand
TTTGGTTTTTTCAGCCTTGTCCGCTAATGCTTCAGCCCTTGCTGCTAATTCTGCAAATGTATCAACAATTCTTGATGGTATTACAGCTACTTCTACACGCTCTGGCGGAGTAGAAGCAGCAACTCTTGCTGCGGTTCGAGCATCCTCCAATTTCTTTTTTGCAGACCCAGCTGCTTCTTCTAGGGCAACTGTCTTGTCCGCTAACATTAATCCAGCCATCAACAGCAATCTGCTTTCTGACAGTCTACCAGCTTGATCTGTCAACAATTTTGCTTCGCTATCTAAGACTTCTGCCGCTGCCTTTAAGAAGCTTTCTTCACCTTCTTGACAAGCTACTTCAAATTGTCTGCCACCAACAGTAACAATAATGTTAGGCATTTGTCTCTCCTGTATTTTCAAGTAATGGCTCCAGGTCAGCAAGTATTGAACTCATTTCGTCAACTTGGCTCTGACGAGAAGTTTTCAAAGATTCTATTTCTAAATTAAGTTTTCTATTTTGATTAATTTGATTATTATGTTCCAACCTTTCATCGTTCATTGAATCAGAAATATTTTTAATATTTTCATCAAGAGATTTTGTCTTTTCCAGAGCAGATTTTAATTCCAATGCGATTTCTTTTTTTTCACCTTCAAGTTGAGCAATTAGTTTCTCTAAGTGCGAAACTTCATCAGCTCGATTATTCTCAGATAAAGGGGGCGATTCAGCCCTTTCGAGAGCTTTCAATATTCGATCCATTGAAGTGGAAATTCTTATTTCAAAGTCTAAAATGTCATTCATTATTTTTTCACCCATCTATTTTATTACATAGCGAATCGAAATTTATCCCCATGCTAGCGTGCAAAACAATAAAATGGAAAAGTTAACGCAATATTTTTTAAGATTCTTTACATTTTATGATTTGATCTACTGTACCCTATGACTTCTAGCTGTTATCACGTGATAGACTCAACTTGTTTCTTTGGGGGGAACATGGATATTAGCAAACTTCGCCGAGACCATTCAGAACATTGGAACAAGGCCTGTGCTATACGTACCTTAACATTAGACGCTGTAGCAAGAGCAAACTCTGGTCATTCAGGCGCTCCTATTGGGATGGCAGATGTCGCAACAGTATTGTTTGAAAAACACCTTAAATTTGATGCAAAAAACCCTGATTGGCCAGATCGGGACAGATTTATTTTATCTGCAGGTCATGCATCAATGCTTTTGTACTCCTTGTTATATTTAACTGGTTACGAAGACTTAACATTAGAAGAAATCAAGAATTTCAGACAATGGAATGCCAGAACTGCGGGCCATCCTGAATTTGGACATGCAAAGGGTATTGAAACAACTACCGGCCCTCTAGGTCAAGGACTAGCCTCAGCTGTAGGTTTTGCTATAGCGGAAGAAATTCTTCGGGCTAAATACGGGAAAAAAATTATTGATCATTATACTTTCGTGTTAGTGGGTGATGGCTGTCTTATGGAGGGCATTAGCCAAGAAGCGATTTCATTAGCTGGTAAACAAGAGTTATCAAAATTAATTGTTCTATGGGATAATAATAATATTACAATTGATGGCACTGTTGAAATGTCAGATAAAACAGACCAAGTGATGAGATTTAGGTCAAGTGGATGGGACATCTACGAAATAGATGGTCATAATCCAATAGAAATTAACCAGGCTTTAGCTGCGGCTAAGAAATCACAAAAACCTTGTATGATTTCATGTAAAACAAACATAGCTTTAGGCACGTCTGCTCAAGACACTTCTAAAGGGCATGGAGCGTTGACTAATGAAGATCTGATCACAGAAGCTAAAAAAACTTACGGTTGGAAATATCCAGCATTTGAGATACCAAATGATGTAAAATCAAGTTGGGAGAGAATTGGCAGTAAAGGCAACTATGAATTCAATAGTTGGTTTAATGCTTTCAAACAATTATCAAACAAAAAGCAGGATGAATTCAATCGAATTTTTGACCGAAATCTTCCAAAATCTTTGCAAAAAAAATTAAGAGCTTTGAAAAAAGATATTTCTAAAAACAAGCCTTCAATTGCCACTAGAAAATCTTCAGAATTAGTCCTAAAAGTTGTTAATCCAATTTTAAGTGAAACTGTAGGTGGTTCAGCTGATCTAACTGGATCCAATAATACAAAAACTGATGATATGGGAATATTCGCCCCTGAAAACCGCGGTGGCAGGTACATATATTACGGGATTAGAGAACATGGGATGGCTGCGGCAATGAATGGCATGGCTAATCATGGTGGTGTGCGTCCCTACTCTGGTACCTTCATGTGCTTCACTGATTATGCTAGACCTTCAATGAGACTTTCGGCTTTAATGAAAGTTCCAGTTGTGTATGTCATGACACATGACAGCATCGGCTTGGGGGAAGATGGCCCAACACACCAACCAGTGGAGCATTTATCAATTAGTAGAGCCACCCCAAACACAAATGTTTTTCGACCGGCAGATACAATAGAAACCGCAGAAAGTTGGGAACTAGCCCTAACAACAAAATCCACGCCTTCTATCTTATCTCTTACTCGTCAAAGTTTACCAACAGTGCGAACGAAACATACAAATAAGAACTTAACCTCTTATGGCGCTTACATTTTATCTGAGGCAACTACAAAACGTCGAGCAATCTTAATTGCTACCGGATCTGAGGTTCAAATCGCTCAAAAAGCGAAGGAATTATTAGAAGGTTTGGGTATTGGAACTAGGGTGGTTTCAATGCCATGTTGGGAACTATTTGAAAAACAGCCTGAGAAATATAGAAGAAAAATATTGCCATCAGGTCCAGTAAGAGTTGCTATTGAAGCTGGGTCAAGAATGGGTTGGGATCGTTGGTTATCTGGTGAAAGAGGTTCCCATAAGAAATCATTTTTTATCGGTATGACAAGTTTTGGCTCTTCTGCACCTGCAGAAAGACTTTACGAAGAATTTCTTATTACAGCTGAAGCGGCAGTTGAAGCCGTCAGAAAGCTTCTAAAGATAGAAGACTGAACTATAAAAACTATGAGTGATTTTTAAAAATCACAGGTTAAAGCAGGAGAATTTTTTAATGAGTATTAAAATTGGTATCAACGGTATGGGTAGAATTGGTAGATGCACATTAGCTTCTATTATTGAAAATCAAAGAGATGATGTCCAAGTGATTAAGATTAACGCGACAGGACCAATTGAAACAAACGCTCATTTATTAAAATATGACAGCGTACATGGTAGGTTTAAGAACGAAATAAAGATTAATGGTGATACAATGGATATCGGCAAAGGACCCATGAAGGTTTTTTCCAGTTATGATCCGGCTGATCTAGATTGGTCTGAAGTTGATGTTCTATTAGAGTGTTCAGGAAAATTCAGATCACGTGATAGTGCGCAGCTTCATATAGCCCAAGGTGCACGCAAAGTATTAATTTCGGCTCCAGGTGACAAAGTTGATAAAACAATAGTTTACGGGGTCAATCATTCTGAAATAACTTCAAAAGACACGATTATATCTAATGCATCCTGTACAACAAACTGCCTAGCACCAATTGCTAAAGTGTTAAATGACACGGTAGGAATTGAACATGGTATAATGACAACAATCCATTCCTACACTAGCGACCAACCAACTTTAGATCGGAGACATTCAAATCTATACAGAGCACGTGCGGCCGCTTTATCAATAATTCCAACCTCAACAGGAGCTGCGAAGGCGATTGATGAGGTATTACCAGAACTTAGTGGAAAACTTGATGGATCGGCACTAAGAGTGCCTACTCCAAATGTTTCTGCGATCGATCTTACTTTCACTTCAAGTCGAGATACAACAGCACAGGAAATAAATAATGTGATGCAAGAATCAGCGAATGGAGATATGGAGGGCATAATTGATTATGATCCTGAAGCAAAAGTTTCCATAGATTTCAATCATGATTCCCATTCGGCAAACTTTGCACCAGACCAAACCAAAGTTGTAGGAAATCGCCTTGTGAGAATATTGGCTTGGTACGACAACGAATGGGGCTTTTCGTGCAGGATGATTGATAATGCGGTAATTATGGGGTGTTTATAAAATTACTTAATAATAATACTAATAAAAAATATATAAATTGGTGATTTAATGAACTGGAAAAATCTTGATCAACTAGATCTCAACGGTAAACGAGTGTTAACGCGGGTAGATATCAATGTGCCGATGAATGGTATCAATGTGTTAGATTCCACGCGTATTGAACGCATTGTTCCAACAATACAAAAAATAATTACTGCAAAGGGAATACCTATTTTAATCTCACATTTTGGTAGACCAAATGGTATGAAAGAAGACAAATACTCCCTAAAACGGCTAATCCCTTGCTTATCAAAACACTTAGGCCAAAATATTATTTTTACGGACGTAGACGAGATTGAAATGATTGTCAGTCAATCAAAAGCACTCAAAATAGGCGAGATTTTACTACTTGAGAATATAAGATTTAGGAGTGGTGAAACCAGTAACGATCTTAACCTAGCAAAACAACTTGCAGAGATTGGTGATATTTATTGTAATGATGCGTTTTCAACAGCGCACCGAGCGCATGCCTCTACAGAAGCTATTGCGCATTTATTACCAAATTGCGTGGGCTGCTTGATGGAAACTGAATTGTCAAATCTTGAAAAGGTGTTGTCCAAACCCAGAAGGCCTGTAGTTGCTGTCATCGGCGGCTCTAAAGTATCGACTAAGATTAATTTATTATTAAATCTAGTACGAAAAGTTGATACCCTTGTTATCGGTGGTGGAATGGCAAATACATTTTTAAAAGCAAAGGATATTGATGTTGGGAGAAGTATTTGCGAAATAAATCAATTAAACACTGCTAACAAAATAACTAACCTTGCTGAAAAAGAAAATTGCAGAGTTATACTCCCTACTGACATCATTGTTGCAAACGAATTAAAAAATGAATCTAATTCAAAGCTATTTGATGTTAAAGAATGTCCTGAGCAAGGTATGATCCTAGATATTGGCCCCCAAACTGTAAAAGAAGTTAAACAGGCAATAAGGGATTCTAAAACTTTAATATGGAATGGTCCTATGGGCGCCTTTGAATTTAAACCATTTAATAAAGCAACCGATCAAATTGCAAAATTTGTATCTCAATTAACAAAACAGGGTGATTTGATCAGTGTTGCAGGTGGCGGAGACACAATATCTGCATTAAGTTCTACTAAATCAGATAAACATTTTTCATATGTATCAACTGCAGGCGGCGCGTTCCTAGAATGGATGGAAGGGAATAAATTACCAGCTATTGAAGCATTGATGCATTAATCTATTTGCGCAAAATTAATAGTTGAACTAAAACATTAGGAACATAACAAAAGGAATTACATCATGAAAGCCACACGGGCCATTCAAAAAATTCTACAATATTATGAAACGGATAATCCAGGAGTAAAAGGAAATTTGTGTAGAATTCTTATGAATGGGAAATTAGGAGGAACTGGGAAACTGATTATTCTACCTGTTGACCAAGGCTTTGAACATGGTCCTGCCAGATCGTTTGCACCTAATCCTGCAGGATATGACCCTCATTATCATTTCAATTTGGCAATTAATGCTGGCTTAAACGCCTTTGCTGCCCCACTCGGGATGATAGAGGCTGGCGCAGATACATTTGCTGGCCAGATTCCAACAATTTTGAAAGTAAATTCAGCCAATTCGCTAATCCCGTCTGAAACTCCTAAAACACAGGCAATTACTGCGTGTGTAGATGATGCCCTACGCCTAGGTTGTTCTGCAATCGGATTTACAATTTACCCTGGTTCTTCAATGGCCTTAGATATGTTTTCAGAAATATCTGCAATGCGGGAAGAGGCTGCTGCCAAAGGAGTGCCAACAGTAATCTGGTCATACCCACGAGGTGAAGCACTGGATAAGAATGGAGAAACCGCAGCAGATATCTCATCTTACGCAGCACAAATCGCAGCGCTATTAGGAGCGCACATCATTAAAGTAAAACTATCATCAAACCATTTATCATTACCTGAAGCTAAAACTGTTTATGAAAATCATAAAATAGATATTTCCACGCAAACAGCTAGGGTAAAAGACGTGATGAATTCAGCCTTGGGTGGCCGTAGAATAGTTGTGTTCTCTGGTGGCTCTAAAAAGGGTTCAGACAGCGTTTACGAAGATGCTCGGGCAATACGCGATGGAGGTGGAAATGGGTCAATTATTGGTCGTAATACCTTCCAACGTAGTTATCCTGATGCATTAAAGATGCTAAATAAGTTAATCGAAATATATAAAGGTAAGGCATAAACCTTTAAATTATATAAATAAACTCAATTTTTTTGATGAATGATTCGTTTTAGGGATTCACAAAGCGAATCACTTATGCAATGATTCGGTAAGACTAACATAAAGATTAGTTTACCGAGGTAGAAAATTGAAATTATCGAGCACAACGCCAACAATAGGTGGTATTTTCTACCTTACAATTGCTTTCTTTTTATCGGCGTATTTTGCATTCAGTGCAATTCAGGGAAATCACGGTCTTTTTCGACGAATTCAAACGGACGCGCAAGCTCTCGAATTACAAAAACATTTGGATGTTTTAGAAAATCAAGTAATAAAAATGGAAAATAAAACACACAGATTGTCTGACAATTTTCTTGATTTGGATTTATTAGATGAGCAAGCTCGAAAAGTACTTGGCATGGCTCGTTCTGACGAAATAATCTTAAATTAAATTATTTAGTATCATTTTCAGTCAAATTACTATATAATTAGTTTAATATTAAACTATATCAATAATTTGATAATGAATTAGAAAAAATGACTCAAAAAAAGAAAAATCTGTCTCAAGAAACAATTGCATTTTATAAAGACATGCAACTAATAAGGCGTTTTGAAGAGAAAGCAGGCCAGTTATATGGAATGGGCTTAATAGGTGGGTTTTGCCATTTGTATATAGGTCAGGAGGCCGTTGTGGTTGGCTTAGAAGCCATTGCCAAGAAAGGTGATCAAAGAATCACCTCCTATCGTGATCATGGCCATATGTTAGCCTGCGGAATGGACCCAAAAGGTGTTATGGCAGAGCTAACAGGGAGGATGGACGGTTATTCTAAGGGAAAGGGTGGTTCCATGCATATGTTCTCTAAAGAAAAAGATTTTTATGGAGGACATGGAATCGTGGCAGCTCAAGTTCCAATTGGAGCGGGATTAGCATTCGCCAATTTATATAAAAAAACCAACAATGTAAGCTTCACATACTTTGGAGACGGTGCTGCAAATCAAGGTCAAGTTTATGAAACATTCAATATGGCTAGCTTGTGGAGATTACCAGTTATTTTTGTAATAGAAAATAACCAATATGCTATGGGTACATCAATGAAAAGATCTTCATCAACACCTGATCTATACACACGCGGCTCTGCATTTGGCATCCCTGGAGAGCTAGTGGATGGTATGGACGTGCAAGCAGTTAAAAAGGCAGGTGCAAAAGCCGCTAAGCATTGTCGTGAAGGCAAAGGTCCCTACATCTTAGAAATGAAAACTTACAGATATAGGGGGCACTCCATGTCAGATCCGGCAAGATATCGAACAAGGGAGGAAGTCAATAAGATCAAAGAAGAGCAAGATCCAATTGACTTAATAAGAAGCACAATATTAAAGAAAAAATATGCTTCAGAAGAACAATTAAAAGCAATAGATACTGAAATCAAAAAATCTATAATTGATGCTGCCGAATTTGCTCAACAATCTCCCGAACCTTCCGAAAATGAATTGTGGACGGACATTTATCGGGAAGTAGAACATTGACTATAGAAATTTTAATGCCAGCGCTCTCTCCAACAATGGAAGAAGGAACAATCACAAAGTGGTTCGTAAAAGCAGGCGATAGTGTAAAAGTAGGTGATATCATTGCTGAAATCGAAACCGATAAAGCAACAATGGAACTTGAATCATATCATGATTGCACGATTGAAAAACTCTTAGTGACAGAAGGATCAGAGAACATTTTAGTGAACTCTACAATCGCATTAATAAAAGAAACCAACAAGCCTCCAGTTACCAAAAAAATACAGAAAGAAGAAAACAAGAAAAAGGCAACCAACAATAATTCAAAAACTATTCCTCAAGTAAAAAAACAGAACAAAGAGAAGGTTCTCAAAAACTCTTCAGAAATTACTGTCAGAGAAGCCTTAAGAGACGCGATGGCAGAGGAAATGCGTCTAGATAAAGATGTTTTCTTAATGGGTGAGGAAGTTGCTCAATATCAAGGCGCTTATAAAGTTAGTCAGGGATTATTAGAGGAATTTGGGGAAGATCGAGTAATTGACACTCCAATCACTGAGCATGGTTTTACAGGCTTAGCAATAGGAGCTGCATTTGGTGGATTAAAACCAATCGTAGAATTCATGACTTTTAACTTTGCATTACAGGCTATGGATCAAATCATCAATTCTGCAGCAAAAACCCTATATATGTCAGGTGGACAAATGGGTGCGCAGCTAGTCTTTAGAGGACCTAATGGAGCTGCTTCTCGCGTTGGCGCGCAGCATAGTCAAGATTTTTCAGCTTGGTTTGCGCATATTCCAGGGCTAAAAGTCTGCGCGCCCTACTCCGCAGATGATGCAAAAGGTTTATTAAAGTCCGCAATAAGAGATCCAAACCCCGTAATATTTCTGGAAAATGAAATATTGTATAACAAAAAATTCATCACTAATGGAGAAGCAGATCATACTGTACCAATTGGAAAAGCTAAAATAAGACGAAATGGTTCAGACGTAACACTTGTCAGCTTTGGAATAGGTGTGGAACACTCTTTAAAAGCTGCTGACATATTGGAATCAAAAGGAATAAGTGCAGAAGTAATAGACTTACGAAGCTTACGCCCAATGGACACACAAACGATTATAGATTCTGTTGTGAAAACAAATCGATGCGTCACAGTTGAAGAGGGTTTTCCTACTGGATCAATCGGAAATCACATATCAGCCATGCTTGTTGAAAAAGCTTTTGATTATTTAGATGCTCCTATCTTAAACTGTACAGGCAAAGACATCCCAATGCCTTATGCAGCAAATTTAGAAAAACTAACTTTGATAACAGTAGATGAAATAGTTAAAGCAGCGGAAAAAGTTACCTATAAAAGTGGGGAAAACGATGGCTATTGATATCTTGATGCCAGCATTATCACCCACAATGGAACTAGGAACATTAGCAAAATGGTTTGTTAAAAAAGGTGACATGGTAAAGCCTGGTGATTTACTGGCAGAAATTGAAACTGATAAAGCAATAATGGAATTTGAGGCTGTTGAGGAAGGTAAAATTCTTCAATTATTAGTTGAAGAAGGTCAGAAAGATATCCCAGTTAACTCAATAATTGCAAAAATACAAAGTGAAGGCTCCAATAATACTGATTCAGATAAAATCATAGAAAAGCAAAACTTATCAGTTGAAAAACTTACAAACGAAAACGTAATAGCAGCAAAAGGAAGTTCGAATGATCAGAATGATAATAAGCTTAAAGACACCACAAAACATTTTTTCTCAACACCATTAGCAAGAAGAATAGCAAAAGAGAGAAAAATTGATCTAAGTAAAGTTAAAGGTTCTGGACCCAGGGGTCGCATCATTAAAGCTGATATAATAAATGAGGAAGTTGCAAACCAAAATTCGATACAGAATAATTTTAACCCAACCGTTAATCCCATTGCTCATACAAGTAGTACCGATATTACAAAGGCATACTCTAAAAGAGAATCCAAAAATATTGAAATAGATGGAATGCGAAAAACAATAATTTCAAGACTTACAAATTCAAAACAAACCATTCCTCACTATTACCTAAGACGAGACATAAAAATTGATTCATTGATTAATCTGAGGTCACAAATGAATGAGGGCTTAAAAAAAAGAAATATAAAAATCTCAATAAATGATTTTATAATTAAGTCGTGCGCTATGGCTTTACAATCAGTACCAGAATGCAACGTGATTTGGGCAGAAGATCGTATATTATCATTTGCCGCATCAGATATCGCCGTAGCCGTAGCAATAAAAGGAGGATTATTAACACCTGTTTTACTGGATGCAGAAAAGAAAACATTAATTGAAATATCTGTCGAAATGAAATCTTTAGCAGAGCGGGCTAGAAAAAGAGAATTAAAACCTCAAGAATATCAAGGTGGGAGTTTTTCCATTTCTAGCTTAGGTATGATGGGTATTAAGAGCTTTGATGCGGTGATAAATCCACCACATGGTTCAATCTTAGCAGTAGGTGCGGCCATAAAAACTCCAGTTGTTGGGGAAGATGGAGACATATCAGTTAAATCTATAATATCTGTTACATTATCTGCAGATCATAGAATGATAGATGGAGCGATTGGCGCTAAATTTTTAGAAAAAATCTCTTATAATCTAGAAAACCCTGGTGTAATCCTAGTTTAACAAAATTACTTACTTTCTTTGATCAATTGATCCATTGTCAGCGATGGTTGGTCGCAACCAGCCTCACCTACAATTTTTGCTGGAACCCCAGCCACAGTCTTACATGGCGGCACATCCTTCAAAACAACCGATCCTGCGGCAATACGGCTACAATGTCCTATTTTAATATTACCCAAAATTTTTGCACCAGCACCAATTAACACCCCATCCCCCACTTTTGGATGCCTGTCTTTCTCATTCTTTCCAGTGCCTCCTAGCGTCACTGAGTGAAGCATGGATACATTATCTCCAACAACTGCTGTTTCGCCAATAACTATTGAATGAGCATGATCAACCATCAAACCTTTTCCAATAACGGCAGCTGGATGAATATCGATACTATAAACTTCTGAACATCTAGATTGAATAAAATAGGCTAAATCTCTTCGATTACTATTCCACAACCAATTTGCCACACGATAGCTTTGCACAGCTTGAAAGCCCTTATAGTAAAGAAATGATTGTAGAAATTGATTACATGCAGGATCTCTTTCATAAAATGCAATAAAGTCAGCTCTAGCCGATTGAACAATTTCTGGCTGGGCTAAATACGCATCTGAAAAAACTCTAACTAATAATTCCTCAGAAATTTCCATCGACTTAATTTTGCAAGAAAGCCTGAATGCCAAGGCTTGATCTAATGAATTATGATTTAGAATTGACACATGAGCGACACTTGCCATCAATGGTTCATTTGCCGCCAGTTTTCTCGCATCCTGCTGAATGTTTGACCAAACAGGGTCTATCATTGAAACTTTTTGCTCTTGCTTTGTCATATTTCTCTCTCTCAATCTTTAAGTATATTATCTACATATTAGAATATAATCTAGGCAAAATATGAATAACCCGTTTCTAAAAAAGCCAGTGTAACGCTAAATACATATTAGCTTGAATGATATAGCGATTGAAACAACGCTGGTTCTAGACCTGTCTGAACGAAAGTAGGTCCACTTGTTAAGACCGATACCGCATCATGACTGTGTAAACTTTCTTGGTGATTCACAACCACCCTAAAATCAGTGATAGAATTGCAAAGTTCTAATTGCGTACAAAATAAACGGGCAGCATCTTCAACAAATATTGGATTAGCGGCATTTAATTCGGCAAATGCTTGCTCGTCTTCCCGTTTCACCATTACTTGTGTTTCTGTTGGCACAGCTGCACGACAAATCTCGACTATATCTTCAATCCACAGAGATTGACTATGATTTATTAAAGCGGAAATTCTAGCAATAGACCTTTGTGAATGTGGTGTAGCCAGTTGTCCCCGTTCCGTTCTAGCATGCTCTGATAATTCCAAAGAACAAGGGCAGGTAGAAGAGTATACATAATCTACATGTATTATTTTTGACCTCTGCCCCCCGTTATCAACTAATTCAAGCACTACATTGTAATATTGGAAGCCTTCCAAATTTGATCGAAGGGATTTTTTTCTCATGGGAAATGAAAATCTCATCTGAATACGAGCATCTAGGCTTTCTAAATCTGATTTATAATCGTCTAGTGCTGCTTCGATAACTTCAAAATTAAACTGACTGTTAGCGTACTTATAAAATGAGCGCATAATTCTGCTCATATTAATGCCTTTTTTATTTGCCTCCAAAGATACAGAGCCAGTAACTGCTGTTTCAATTAGTAGCTCACTACCGTTTTTTACTTTGTATCTTATAGGTAGTTTAAAATTTGATACACCAACATGCTGAATTTGTTTATTAGAACCTTTTATCAGACTAGCGGGACCATTCTGAAGATCAGGTAAAGACTTAATATATTCCTCAGTAGGAACAAAAGTAGAATCATAATCATTTTCAAGCCCAGCTAAGTTTTCTTTGGGCTCTTTTCCTATTTCTTCCAAAGAATCTGACATAATTTCAACATCGTTATTATGAATATTCACCAATTTCTCCTTAAACACTACGCACGACTTATAGATGGTGCTAAAAAGCTAAAAATCCAGTCTAAACTTCAAATAAACTTTTGAAAATAAAGTAACTTACAAAACCTTACGCTAAATTATAAAAAAGTTAATAGAAAATATTATTATCGTTAAGATTATTCCAAAATCTAGATACTGATTTAAATGTTATATCTTTGCTAGTTTTTCTCTTAACAAGACATAATTGCGCGCTTAGCCATAACTCCTATAAGATGGGCTCGATATTCTGCTGATCCATGTAAATCCGATATTATTTCAGCTATTGGTACTTTAATATTTGATATTGCGGCTACCGAAAAATCTTTCTCAAGAGCCTTTTCCATGTCTAAAGATCGAAATACGCCATTATTTCCAGCTCCGGTAATAGACACTCGTGTTCCGTTTTCAAGGATAGCAACAAAAACTCCAACCATCGCATATCTAGATGCTGGATTTGGGAATTTTTTATATGCCGCTTTCATTGGTAGATTCAATTTTATTGCTGTAATTAATTCATCATCTTGAAGATCTGTTTCAAAAAAGCTTTCAAAAAAATCATTAGCGCTAATCTCACGTAAATTAGTAATAATTGTTGCATCAAGCCCAAGGCATATTGCTGGATAATCTGCCGCTGGATCATTGTTAGCGACAGAACCACCAATAGTTCCCCTAGCGCGAACGGCGGGGTCTCCAATATTTCCAGCCAAATCAGAAAGAACAGGAATTACTCGCTGTACCTCCAAAGAAGTTGCCACTTCATCGTGTGTTGTAGAAGCATTGATAATAATCTCAGAGTCAGTAAGCTTGATTCCTGTCATACTATCTATCTGGCTAACATCAATTAAATCACTTGGTGACGCTAATCGCGCCTTCATTGTTGGTATTAATGTCTGGCCACCTGCTATATATTTACCATCTTTGACTTGATTAATTTTAGCTGCAGCATCATCTACATTTTTTGCTTTATAGTATTGTAAGTTATACATATTTTGAATCCTTATTCTGCTGCGAGCTTTGAAGAGTTAAGTTGCAAGGCCGCCCACACATTTGCTGGACTAGCAGGCATTTCTAATGAGTTATTCCCTATGGCATCCGTAATCGCATTTATTACCGCAGGTGGTGAACCGATTGCTCCCGCCTCACCACAACCCTTAATTCCAAGAGGGTTTGAAGGACAAACTGTAGATTTATGCATAACTTGATACATCGGAAGGTCATCTGCCCTCGGCATTGTATAATCCATGTAAGAAGCGGATAGTAACTGTCCTTCAGTATCATAAACAACATTTTCAAGCATTGCTTGTCCAATACCTTGAGTCAAACCTCCATGAACCTGACCTTCAACAATCATTGGATTTATTATAGTTCCAAAATCATCTGAAGCCACAAATTGGATTATATCTGTAACACCAGTTTCTGGATCAACTTCAACTTCGCAAATATAACATCCCGATGGAAATGTGAAATTAACTGGGTCATAAAAACATCCTTCCTTCAAACCAGGCTCCATGCCCTCAGGAAGGTTATGACCGGTGTAAGCGGCCAGACCAACCTCATGCCAACCCATGCCTTTGTTTGTGCCCGAAACCTTTACCTCACCCGACTCAATAATTATTTCGGACTCTTCAGCTTCCAAAACATGTGCCGCAATTTTCTTAACTTTGGCCTCAACTTTGTCTAATGCGTTAGCTATTGCCGACATACCAACTGCACCAGATCTCGACCCATAAGTCCCCATACCCATTTGCACTTTATCAGTATCACCATGAACAATTTGGATATTATCAATTGGCAAACCAAACCTATCCGCAACTACCTGAGCAAAAGTAGTTTCATGACCTTGTCCATGACTATGACTTCCCGTCAAAACTTCGATAGTACCTACCGGATTAACTCTCACTTCAGCACTTTCCCAAAGTCCAACACCCGCTCCCAAGGAACCAACCGCAGCGGATGGCGCAATTCCACATGCTTCAATATAACAGGACATTCCAAGACCTCTTAGCTTGCCACGCTTTTGAGCCTCAGCACGTCTTTTATTGAAAGAGTTATAATTTGCAGCTTCCATTGCTTGCTCCAAATTTGCGGCATAATCACCCACATCATAGGTCATTATTACAGGAGTTTCATGAGGAAACTCTGTAATAAAGTTTTGCCGTCGTAGTTCCACTGGAGAAACTCCAAGCTCTCTAGCTGCTGTTTCCATAATTCTTTCAACTAAATAACAAGCCTCTGGCCTACCAGCCCCCCTGTAGGCGTCCACTGGCGCAGTATTCGTATAAACCGCTTGGACGTCGCAATAAATATTGCTTATATTATACTGACCAGAAAGTAATGTTGCATATAAGTAAGTGGGAACCGCAGAGCTAAAAAGCGACATATATGCGCCAAAATTTGCTTTGGTGTTAACTTTTAAACCTACGATCTTGTTGTTTGAATCAAAACCAATTTGAGCCGTCGAAATATGATCTCGACCATGCGCGTCAGTTAAAAAAGCTTCCGTTCGATCACTAGTCCATTTTACAGACCGTCCAGTTTTCATAGATGCCCATAAGCATGTGATTTCTTCAGGATAAATAAAAATTTTCGAACCAAACCCACCACCGACATCAGGTGCGATTACCCGCAATTTATGTTCTGGAGCAACTTGATAAAAAGCTGATAAAACCAATCTTGCGACGTGTGGATTTTGGCTGGTTGTATATAATGTATAATGATCCTCGATAGAATTATACATTGCCAACGCTGAACGAGGCTCCATGGCGTTAGGACTCAATCGATTATTTGTAAGTTCAAGTTTCGTAATATGCGCAGCATTTTTTAAAGCTTCATCAGTTTCTGATAAATTTCCAATTTCCCAATCAAAAATCAAATTTCCTGGCGCATTATCATGGATTTGAGATGCCTTATTTTGCAATGATTCAACAGAGTTAACTACAGCAGGTAAAACCTCGTAATCCACCTCAACAAGTTCAGCGGCATTACGGGCAATTTCTTGACTTTCAGCAATTACCACTGCCACTGCGTCGCCCACATAACGAACTTTTTCAGTAGCTAGAGCACTCCAAGCTCCCATATTCATTGGACTTCCGTCTTTTGATGAAATCGCCCAGCCACATATAATATTGCCAATGCCATCACCAGTTAATTGACTGCCGTTCAGAACACTAATTACACCACTAGTCTTTTCAGCAACCTTAGCATCGATTCCTCTAACAATAGCATGAGCGTGAGAGCTTCTAACAAATGCAGCATAAGCTTGTTTATCAGTTTTAATATCATCCGTATATCTGCCTCGTCCAGTGATGAATCTCTTATCTTCCTTACGCAGAACTCGTGCGCCAATTCCTTCTGACATTACTGTTCTCCTTTTTTAGGCATTTGACATTTTAAAAGCACCATCCTGTATAGCCTTAATGATATTATGATATCCGGTGCATCTACAAATATTTCCCTCAAGCTCTTTTCTTATTGCTGCTTCAGTCAATTCTTTTCCAGTACTATTATAACGATCCACCATATCAATCGCAGTCATGATCATACCTGGAGTACAAAATCCACATTGTAACCCATGATTTTCTTTAAATGCTAATTGCATTGGATGTAGATCCTCTTGCCCAACTCCCTCAATAGTTTCTACATTAAAACCATTTGCGGCAACCGCCAGCATTGTACATGATTTCACAGCCTTCTTATTAACATGAACAACGCAAGCTCCACATTGACTTGTATCACACCCCACATGAGTACCTGTTAAGCTTAGCGTTTCTCTAAGAAACGAAACAAGCAATGTATTGTCTGATACATCTCTACTTATCGATTTTCCATTTACGGTCATTTTGACAGTAGTCATTAATTTCTCCCGTGTATTACAAAACCACAATATTTGGTTATTAGACAAATCATATTCATATATTAATATATGAAAACAAGGTTACCCGTTCTTGGCATTTGGTCAAGTAATTATTGACCTTCACTCTTTTTCGACAAATTCGGCAAAATTGTTAAAAAATATTTTTGCTAATTTATTAGCAGTTGAAAAAATTAATCTACTTCCAAGTTGAACTAATTTTCCACCAACTTGCGCATTGACACTGTAATTCAATAAAGTACCGGTACTCGATTTTTTTAACTTCACCATAGCACTCCCTTTAGCAAAACCCGCAACTCCACCCGACCCTTCACCTTTGATTTCATAAGAAAAAGGCGGATTTAGTTTCTCAAGATAAATATCACCTTTAAATTTTACCTTAACAGGTCCAACTTTTGTAACAACAATTGCAGAAAAATGATTGGAGGAGATTTGTTTTAATTCTTCGCATCCAGGTATACATTGTTTTAAAACTTCAGAAGAATTCAAAGCATCCCAAATAACTTGAGGGGATTTTTTTAACTCAATTTTACCTAACATTTCCATTTTAAAAATCCATTACGATAATTTTGGTGGAATTGAATAAGTCATTGAGGCTCTTGCAACAGGTTTTTCAAGACCGTCCGAAAATATCAATACATCCCCCACACAAAGATTTTTTCCTAATTTTAAGAGCCTTGTCTTGGCTATCAAATCTGAACCAGGTTCAGGTTTACGCATAAAGTCCATTGAGCAGTTGGTCGTAACAGCAAGGGAAACAGGTCCAATTCGAGACAGAGTTAAAATATACAAAGAAATATCAGCCAGAGAAAACATTGTCGGACCAGAAATAGTGCCACCTGGTCGTAAATGCCTATCATCTATTTTGTGACGAACAACTAATGAATTCTCGCTTAATTCATCAATTTCAAAAAATTGGGCTTGCTGAGGGAATGTTTTAATTAATAAAAACATTATTTCCTCACCGGACATTTTTAGTGATGACATTTTTTTTCCTTTTTATTAATAGCCCTAATAATATAATACTAACATAAAAATCAATGAACTAAACAAATTGGAGAAAATGATGTTGAGATTATTCTTGCCATCATTAATTTGATATTTTCAAATTAATGATTAATCGCTAACGTCGACTTAATAAATTTTTGTAGCTATAATCAAAGAGGTTCAAATGCCAAATAAATTATTAAATCGCGAAAACACCGGTGCAATTGCAACCTTGACATTAAATAACCCAAATTCATTAAATGCCCTATCCAATGATATGTTAGATTGTTTGCAAACGGAATTAGACAATATAAAAATAGACAAAAAAATAAGAGTAGTGATAATCAAAGGCTCAGGAAAAGCTTTCTGTGCGGGGCATGATTTAAAAGAAATGACCTTAAGTCGACAAGATGAAGACGGTGGGAAAGCTGAATTTAAAGCACTTTTTGATAAATGCGCAAGAATGATGCAAACAATTCCCACTCTACCACAACCGGTAATTGCCCAAGTCCATGGGATAGCTACAGCTGCGGGCTGTCAACTAGTTGCTTCATGCGACTTAGCTGTTGCGGCAGAAGAAACAAAATTTGGTGTGAATGGAGTTAATATTGGATTATTTTGCTCAACCCCGATGGTAGCTCTTTCCAGAAACATTCCAAGAAAAAAAGTTTTTGAGATGCTTACAACTGGAGAGTTTATTGATCCAGAAAAAGCCTATTACTTAGGGTTAATTAATAGAATTGCACCACCTGATCAGTTAGATGCTGAGACATTGAAGTTAGCTAAGACAATTGAATCTAAACTTGGTTCGGCTGTAAAAATTGGTAAAGAAGCCTTTTACAATCAGATAACTATGCCAATAGGACAAGCTTACGAGTATACTGGTAATGTCATGGTTGAAAATATGCTAGATCGAGATACGGAAGAAGGGGTTTCAGCATTTATTGAGAAGAGGGATCCCCTATGGGAACAATAAATCCTGTTAAAATAAAGCGTTAAATTTTTGCTCAAGGTAATTAAGCAACGGCTCTTCGTCAGAACTTTCTTTAGTTGCATGAAAAATTGTTGACTCAGGGTCTCGTAATCCACCATACGTCTGTAGGTTATCTCCAAGCCAATTAGTGGCTCTTTTTACATTACCGTTGGTGAAATCTGTATCTAAATCAGGTAATTCTTTTCTCATTGCTTTATCTAAACAACCTGCATAGATATTTCCAAGACTATAAGTTGGAAAATAACCAAATAATCCAACGGACCAATGTACATCTTGAAGAACCCCATTAGAGGCTCTGTCAACAGGATATCCAAAGTCACTCTTAAATCTATCGTTCCAAGCAACCTCAAGATCCTTAACTTCTAGGTCACCATTAATTAACCCCTGCTCAAGGTCATATCTTAACATAATGTGTAAATTATATTGGATTTCATCTGCCTCAGTTCTTATGTATCCTTTCTTGACAGCGTTAACACATTTATAAAATTCCTCAGCCGAAGCGATACCAAAATCACCAAAAGTATCAAGCATTTCGCGATATAAAAATTGTGTAAACGCCCGACTTCTGCCGATCTGGTTCTCGTAAATTCTTGATTGGCTCTCATGTACCCCCATTGATACCCCTGAACCCAAAGGTGTTAGTAAGAAATCCTTATTAATTGTCTGTTCATAAGTTGCATGTCCAACCTCGTGAATTGTCGAATATATGCAATTAAATGGATCATCTTCCGCAACCCTCGTCGTAATCCGGACATCATTACCCGAGCCAGACGAAAATGGATGAACAGCCAAATCTAAACGACCTCGGTCAAAATCATAACCAAACAAAGTGGCAATGTTTTTCGACAATTTTAATTGTAAATCTTTTGGAAATTTTTCTTCTAAAGGTGGAGCCGTTTGCTTGGAAAAAGCCCTATCACGAATTGCAAGCAACCGAGGTCGCATCTTGTTAAAGATTTTATCTAATTTTTGTGTAGTCATCCCGGGTTCAAAGTCATTCAATAGAGAGTCATACAAGTTGTCTGATGATAAAAACTCAGCTTCTTGTCTTTTTAAGTTCACTACTTCAGTAAGGATCGGGATAAAACTATTGAAATTATCTTCTGATCTTGCTTGCGCCCAAATGGATTGACTGCGAGACGTTATAATGGCCAGTGATGAGGCGAAATCTGCAGGTATCTTTATTGAGCGCTCATAATCTCTTTTAATATGTCTAAGCTGAGCAATATCAGTTTGCGAAAAATCTTTGGCATCAATAAGGCTCAACCATTCACCAATTCTAGGGCTCACTCTCCGCTCATGAATAGTAGCCTCGATATGACCCATCCATTCTGAGCGCTGTTCAATCGAACCCTTTGACATCATAGTTTCTTGATCCCAACCAAGCAATCCACTAATCTGGCTAAGAGCCGTTGTGCGTTTTGCGAAATCCATTAGTTTAGAAAATTCAAACATATCGCTACCTAACTATTCCTTAAACGATTGTCTTGTTGGGAAATAAACCTGTGATCTTAAAGATTGAACCAAAAAGACAATTAGGATGGCTCCAAATTGATGCACGATAGCCCAACCAAGCGGAGCTGCATAAATTACCGTTGCTATTCCCATCATCATTTGAACAAAAATCATTAAAAAAACTAGGTTCGCTCTTTTTACAGTGGCTGAAAATGATGAAGATCGACATCGCCACCAAACAAAAATAGTATAAAAAACTGTCAAATAACCAATAACACGATGATTGAATTGAACCAAAGCTGGGTTCTCTGTAAAATTGATAAGAAATGGTTGATAATCAAAACTTTCAGACGGCAAGAACTCTCCATTCATCAAAGGCCAGTCAGTATAACCACGTCCTGCATCAATGCCAGCGACCAGAGCACCCACAATAATTTGAAGAAAAACAAACCCAAGCAAGATATTGACTAGAGGTGCAAGACTTTTATCTCTTTCTCGACGTGATCTTATTTTCTCTTGATCACTTATATTTGATTGAAAAAGATACCAAGTAATAAGAGTGAGTATTAGAAATGCTAACCCCAAATGCACAGCTAACCTGTACGACGCAACGTCCACCATTCGACCACTCAATCCGGATGAAACCATCCACCAGCCAATGGCTCCCTGTAAACCACCCAAGCCACCAATAATAAGTGACCGAGCAATCCACAGATGTGTTATTTTTTTACCAAGAGCCAACCAAATAAATCCAATTAACCAAACAACCCCAACAATTCGGCCTAACTGTCTGTGCCCCCATTCCCACCAGTAAATAGTTTTGAAGTCACTTAAAGTCATTGCTTTATTTTGAATCTTAAATTCAGGAATAGTTTTATACTTATCAAATTCTAGTTGCCACATTTCGAGGCTTAAGGGTGGCAGGGCGCCAGTGAGAGGTTTCCATTCAGTAATTGAAAGACCACTGTCTGTGAGCCTAGTCAAACCACCCACTACAATCATTGCAGCAACAAGAGCAAAGAGTGCTAATAACCAAATTTGGAGGGCCCTATTGGAATTAATAATTTCCACATTATTTTTAACTTTTTTTGAACTCGCCTCAGGAGTGTCTACCTCTTCAAAAATTGATCTTTTTTCTGACATTCAATGCTCCTCACATTTAAAATAATGTTAAGTGATAGAATAGACAAGCGCGTCAATCACGCGCACGTGTAATACGGGTCAAAGATTTCCGAACCCCGTGGAGAATTCGAACATCAGCATCAGATAACAATAAACGGGAAAATAAAGATTTAAGGTGTAAGCGCATGGAGCTGGCCTTATCTTCTGGCCAAAAGAAACCTTTTCCAGACAACTCTTTTTCGTAAGCATCAGTTAAAATCTTGATATCTAGACTTTTGGCTAACTTTGGTTGATCTATAATCGAAATTGGATCATTTCCACCATTCCGCCATTCATAAGCATTTAATAGAACGGACTGAGCTAAATTCAGAGAAGGGAATGAGGGATTAACTGGAATTGATATGATATCCCGAGCCAATGCAGTGTCATCATTAGACAAGCCCGCACGCTCTGGCCCAAATAGCACACCAACGCGCTCTCCACTTTCAATTAAATTTCTAGTTTTTTTCATTGCTTGAAGGGGTGTTATAACATCCTTATTAAGTCCCCTTACCCGTGCCGTAGTAGCAAACACATATGTCAAATCAGCAATAGACTCGTTGGTCGTATTATAAATAGAAGCCTCATCGAGCAAACGACCTGCACCACTAGCCATAACTACTGCTTTTTGATTTGGCCAACCGTCACGAGGATTAACAATCCTGAGACGCTCTAAACCAAAATTCCACATGGCACGTGCTGCCGCTCCTATGTTTTCACCCATTTGGGGTTCAACCAAAATAACTGTTGGCTGTGGCGAATGTGTCTTTATTAAATCATCAGTTTTCATAAGTTGTTTATAAATCAAATTTCGAGAAAGCTCTATTCATAAATATCAATAATAATATAACTATGCGCATTACTAATATTTAATTTAATTTCAAATTAAATATTAGTAATAACAAATTGTAAAATAACAAAATTATTTTTCTAAAAACTTAGAAATTAAACTTTTTCAATTGTTATTGCGATTCCTTGCCCAACTCCAATACACATTGTTGCCAGAGCCTTTTCACCCACTTTAGATAACTGCAAAGCAGCGGTCCCAGTTATTCTAGATCCAGACATTCCCAATGGATGTCCTAACGCTATAGCACCACCATTAGGATTAACCCGCGGATCATCGTCATTAATTCCCAAGAGACGTAAAGAAGCTAAACCCTGAGAAGCAAACGCTTCATTTATTTCAATCACATCTAAGTCATTATTTTCCCATTGTGACATTTTCAAAACTTTTTTAGACGCAGGAAAAGGGCCTATACCCATTATTCTTGGCTCAACTCCAACTGTTGTTCCAGATATGATGCGGACAATAGGTTTTAAATTATGTTTTTGGATTGCTTGCTCATTTGCTATAATTAAGCAAGCGGCGCCATCATTAACCCCTGAGGCATTCCCTGCAGTAATGCAGCCTCCCTTTTTAAAAGGAGTGCCCAATTCTGCCAATTTATTGAGGCTAGACAATCTCGGATGCTCATCTTGCTCAAATATAATGTCGTCACTTTTTCTTTGAGGAATGACAACTGGTATAATTTCCCTCTTGAAACGCCCACTTTCTATCGCAGATTTTGCCTTTTCTTGACTTCTGAAAGCAAATAAATCTTGATCTTCACGAGTTACTTTAAATTGTTTAGCCACATTTTCACCAGTTTCTGGCATGCTATCTGTTCCATAAAGGTTGTGCATTTGTTTATTAATAAAACGCCAACCAATCGTTGTATCAAAAACCTCATTTTTTCTGGAGAACGCCGTCGCGGCTTTTGGCATAACAAAAGGTGCACGAGACATGCTTTCTACACCACCCGCTAAAATAATATCCGCCTCACCAGATTTAATTGCCCGTGCAGCACTAATTATAGTGTCCATTCCTGACCCACATAACCTGTTAATAGTGACGCCTGGAACGTTGGTTGGCAAACCTGCAAGTAGAGCGGCCATTCGCGCAATATTTCGATTATCTTCCCCAGCCTGATTAGCACAACCTAAGTAAACGTCGTTTATACCCTCCCAATCAACACCAGTGTTTCGTTCTTTCAGTGCCTTAATTGGAATTGCAGCTAAATCATCAGTTCTTACGGAGGAAAGAGCACCGCCAAACCGACCAATAGCAGTTCGAACATAATCGCATATATATGCCTCAGCCATCTTACAAATCCTAACATAATTAAATTGAACGATTATTTTGTTATATATTACATCTTCGATTTAAAAAGTCATCCACAAGATTAATTATCCTAGAAGACAGTAACGGAGTTATTTCATGCCCCATACCTTCAATAATCTCTACTTCTGAAGCTTTTATTAATGATGAAATTTCTTTTCCTTCTTCAGGTGGAACTAAAACATCATCCGCGCCATGTATCACAAGACATGGCAGATCTATCAACTTTAAAGCAGCCCTTCTATCTCCAAAAGAGTAAACTGCTGATGCTTGTCGATTTATAGCTTCACTGCTAGCACCTCGGTCGAATGCGCGACCAGCTAAATCACGGACATAATCTTCCGAAACAGGGAAATTCGCGTTACCCCATATTTTATTTTCATTAACAGCATTTTCTACATATTCTGCCTTATTGTCATGCTGTAGGGCAATTTTTTTAATACGTTTAGGATCTGATAATTTTGCCGCTGACATAACAATAGTTGCAGAAAGTAGCCTATGCTGATGATTTATAAGTAGTAGTTGTGTTATAGCACCACCCAGAGACATTCCAAAAATATGGGCTTTTTCTATTTCTAATGCATTCATCAAACCTATAACATCCATAGCCATATCTTCTAAAGAATAAGCGGGGATTATCTCTATTCCAGCGTCGATTGCCGAAATGATACTTTCCCGATCGTATGACATACCATCTTTAGGGCACCTATCTGACAGACCAATATCTCTATTATCAAAGATAATCACGCGATAACCTAATTCAACAAATCCAATTACAAAATTAGATGGCCAATGTATTAATTGACTTCCCAAACCTCTGATAAGTACAATCGCCGGGTTAGTCTTTAAACCAAAATCTTCGTACTCGATTTGTATATTATTAGCCAAAATTTGCATTATTCTCTACTCTAACTATTGAGATTTTTCCTAACCGGAAAACTATTTCTTATTCTAACATATTAATTCATTTAGACACTTTATAGGATCAGATCTTATTACACAGCAACCACCGATTATTTTTTTGCCACGTTCAATTCACGCTTTAGATGCATCCGCGTAACTTTCTGGGAAAATAATATCATCAGATATCCATTCGGAATTTTCAAAAAACTAATGTGCGCGTAAACCCTAATATCCCTCCAAATATTCATCTAAAATATCAAGACAACTTAATGCTAAATTAACTTCAGTATGCATAATATTGATTAACGGAACACGTTTTTTCTTAAGTGCAATTACCACATCACCCAATAAATCTCCCCCAACAAACAAATTTCACCATCTTCATTTTTTCGACGACTCAATCCTACCTAAACAGGAAGACTAGAATTACCAGTACCTTTTAATTTCATTGCAGATAAGGGATCTATAATTCATTTTTGAAATGACACAAAACAACCATCTGAACATTAATGAAATCATTACAATCATACCGTGTTAATCAATACACAATTCAGATGGAAGTTATAACTAAAGTAATTCTAAAAGATAAGCCTCACCTTTTTGACCTTGATAACTTATATAAAGACATGATTATTTTGGATAGTATTATTAGATTTAACATTTGATACAATATTTGAATCTACTAACAAGTTTAAGATATATACTCATTTTTCTTCTTTCAAATGCGATATTGCTTGGATAAGCTCTGGACCAACTCCGCAGCATCCTCCAATAATCTGTGCACCATTAGCAATCCAAGATTCTGCTTCGACTAAGTAAGTATCTGGTGAAATCTCGTCCAAGAATTGCCAATTGGGTTTAATCCAGTAACCTGCATTTGGATATGCGCCAACAATTCCACTATGATTTTCCGATATTTCTTGAACTGCTTTATTAGTTACTTTCAAATCCGAATGCATAACCAATATTGGTCCATCATGCATGCGACTATTATCCGCAATAACATCACTAAACTTCTTGAAAAAACGAGCGTTGCTATTTGTATTGATACTTTCTTGCACGCCATGCATTAAATTATCGTTCTTTCTATCGACCGCGCATGAAATGGATAACCAAATAGGTAGATTTAGTACATTTGCGCTTTCGATCGCAGCTTCGACTATTTCAGGTTCAGACGCGAGCGTTTCCAAAATTATCAAATCCACTCCAGCATCAGCTAATACTTTACCCTGTAAATCAAATCCAAGGCGTAGCTCTTTTACGCCCAACTTTTGCCAACTACCGTAAGTTGAAAGCGAACCTGCAACAGCAATGTCACCGGAAGAATTATTCGCTATTTCGCGTGCCAATTTTACACCCGCAATATTCCACTCTTCAATTAAATCGCTTAAACCAGCTTCTTTCATTGCTGTTGGCGGCGTTGCATAAGTGTTAGCAGTTATGACATCGGCGCCAGCGATCACATAACTTTCATGTACTTGTCTAACTAAATCAGGATTTTCTATGGAGCATCGCCCACACCATAATATGCCATCCATTGGTGCTCCAAGTCGCTCTAATTCAGCCCCAATACCACCATCTAAAATGACTACACCATTTTCACTCAATACTTTTTCTACATTTTTGTATGACATATCTATGGCTTTTCATATTATACAAAAATATAAAAATAATCATGTCTAAAATGTCAACTAAAATTTAATCAACGAAGGCTTTCTCTACCACAAATGTAGCTGGATTATTATTAGCGCTCTCTTCCAAACCAAAGCCTTCAAGAATTATTTTTGTATCACGAATCATTTCTATTGATCCACATATCATGCCTCTATCTTCATTAGATGTAATTTGTGGTGTGTCCAATTCACTAAACATTTTGCCTGAAGTCATTAAATCAGTTATCCTTCCTTTAATACTAAAGTCATCCCTCGTAACAGTTTGATAATGATGGAGATTTTTATTTGCCATTTCTCCAACCAATGGATCAACTTTTACTAAATTTACTAATTCTTGACCGAACTCAAGATCAACTACATCACGACAAGTGTGACATAGAATAATTGTTTCAAATTTTTCATAAGTTTCTGGTTCTCTAATTAAACTCGCAAAAGGTACTATACCAGTGCCGGTAGAAAAAAATACAAACGTTTGCCAGATAATATCGCATCATTAACAAGCGTACCAGTCGATTTTCGACGCATTAAAATTGTATCATCAAGTTCAATTCTTTGCAGATGTTGAGTCAAGGGACAGTTTTCAACTTTAATTGAGTAGAATTCCAACTCTTCATCCCACGCGGGACTAGCAATCGAATACGCTCTAAAAATCGGCTTTTCTGCATTTGGCAGACCAATCATTACGAATTCACCTGATCGAAATCTAAAACTGCTTGGTCTTGAAATTCGAAACTTAAAAAGACGATCTGTATAATGTTAAACGGATTTAACCTTTTCAGCGAAAACCCCAGCAGGGATTTCAAAACTGTTTTACTCAAAAAAAATCTTTCTTATTTAACGTTCGGTAGCATTTATCTAAATTAGTTTTCTACTCTCAGGTTTTACAACTGATTTTGAAATTATTCAGATTGTTAAAATATAATAAACGCGGAACTGCTCCATGTTCATCATCTAAATATTATAAACTTAAAAATAAAAACAATAAATAAAAATATAACTCCAATTGATATATTAAATATTATTTAAGGGTTACAATAAAATTGTTTACTCTTAAAATTAGTTAAATATATGTTCACAGGAGAAACCAAAGATTTTATACAATTAGTTGTCTGATAAAATAAAGCAAATACAATTTTAGGAAGTTTGAGATCATGCAATTCCACTTAAACGGTTTTCAAAAGGGAAATCCAGAAGATTACGGTACTCAAAATTCCATAAATACCGCACCCAAAATGCGTGAACTACCAAAAAAAGTTGATGTATTAATAGTTGGGTGTGGTCCAGCTGGTTTAACATTAGCCGCCCAATTATCTAAATTCTCTCAAATAAAAACCGTAATTGTAGAACAAAAAACTGATAAATTATCGCTTGGACAAGCAGATGGAGTGGCCTGTAGAACAATGGAAATGTTTGAGGCATTTGGATTTAGCGAAAAAGTCTTAAAGGAAGGGTATTGGGTAAATGAAACTTCTTTTTGGAAACCTGATGATAAACAACCAGAAAATATAATTAGAAGTAGTAGAATCCAGGATACAGAGGATGGATTATCTGAGTTTCCCCACATGGTCCTAAATCAAGCAAGGGTGCATGATTTTTATTTAGATCTAATGAAAAATTCTCCAACAGGTTTGGAACCAGATTATTCTAGAGTGTTAACATCTGTGAAAATAAATTCTGAAAATAATGATATCTGTGATTACCCCGTCACCGCTACCTTTGACACTACCAATGCCAATGGAACTATTAAAATGGAGACAATAGCAGCTAAATATATTGTTGGTTGTGATGGAGCACGTAGCATTGTGAGGCAAGGATTAAACCTCTTCTTAAAAGGAGACTCATCAAATCTGGCCTGGGGCGTTATGGACGTTCTGGCAATAACAAACTTTCCTGATGTTCGTATGAAGGCAATTATACACTCAATCAATGAAGGCAACCTACTAATAATTCCCAGAGAAGGCGGTTATCTAATTCGTTTGTATATAGAGCTTGATAAACTGAGTGAAAACGAGCGAATAGCGAATAAAAATATCACATCAGAGCACCTAATCGCTGCCGCACAGAGAATTATGCACCCCTACACCATTGAAATAAAAGAAATAGCTTGGTGGTCCGTATACGAAATTGGACAGAGGCTCTGTGATAGATTTGATGATGTCCCTGAAAATAAGATCTTGTCCCATTATCCTAAAGGTTTTATTGTCGGTGATGCGTGCCATACTCATAGTCCACAAGCGGGTCAGGGTATGAACGTTTCCATGCAAGATAGTTTTAACTTGGGTTGGAAACTAGCCTCCGTAATAAAAGGAAAATGCTCCCCAGAAATTCTGCATACATATTCTGCAGAACGACAAACAGTTGCAAAAGAATTAATTGATTTTGACAGAGCGTTTTCTAAAATGTTCAGTGCTAGGCCAAAAACCTCATTTGATGATGAAAGCGACAACATTGATCCCAAAGAATTTCAAAAATATTTTGAAAAGCATGGCCGTTTTACAGCTGGGACTGCCACTCAATATTATCCATCTATTATTTCCGCACATCCAGCCCACCAAGAATTAGCCACCGGTTTTGAAATAGGTATGCGCTTTCACTCTGCACCTGTGATAAGAGTTGCAGATGTCAAACCAGTAGAATTGGGCCATGTAGTAAAAGCGGATGGTAGGTGGCGGTTATTTTTATTTTCAACGTCTGAAAAAGCAAATGATCCAAAATCACGAGTAAATAAACTATGCAATTTCCTAAAAGATTCTGAACACTCGCCTGTGTTAAAATATACATCAAAAGATAATGATATTGACAGTACTTTTGATGTAAGAATAATTTTTCAAGAAACACATCGAAATATAGATATTGAAAAATTAAACCCATTTCTTCTGCCCAAAAAGGGCAAGCTCAATCTACACGACTACGAGAAAATATTTTGTCCAGATTTTAAAAGTGGTAAGGATATTTTTGATATGCGGGGAATAAACAGAGGAAATGGATGCATTATTGTTGTAAGACCAGACCAATATATAGCTAACATTTTGCCTTTAACCGGTTTTAATCAACTGAGTTCGTTTTTTGATAATTTTATGATTTGAAA
>Ga0315328_10000138_pt1 | contig 28863 bp, 27 predicted proteins | sample M120032315metaG_FD_203462 | JGI IMG/M metagenome (GOLD analysis project Ga0315328, IMG submission 203462) | Ammonia-oxidizing marine archaeal communities from Monterey Bay, California, United States - M1 200m 32315 | ecosystem: Environmental > Aquatic > Marine > Intertidal zone | place: USA... | reverse complement strand
GCGTCACCAAACTTCTCGTCGGCCGCGGCGAGGACCTCGCCCACGGTCAGACCGGGGACGTCAACCTTTCCGGTGTCGGCAGCGACCCGGACCGAGGCAAAAAGGCGTAACACGGCCATGCGGGGAGTGTACGGAGGCCCCTCCCGGGCTCCCCATTCGGAGGATGGGGAGGCCGATACGGTCGGTAGCCATGCCCGCTGATCGGACGCCCGTCACCAGGCTGCTGGTGGTTCGCCACGGCCAGTCGGAATGGAACGCTGCGGGCCGTTGGCAGGGCCGGGCCGACCCCCCGCTGACCATGGAGGGGAGACGTCAGGCCGCCGCGGCGGCCCAGGCGCTGGGGTCGTTCGACGCCGTGGTCTCCTCGCCTCTACAGAGGGCAGCGGAGACGGCGGCCATCATCGTCGAACACCTGGGTATCGGGCCGGTTCTGACCGAACCGGACCTGATGGAACGTGACGCCGGTGAGTGGCAAGGCCTGACCAGGGCCGAGATCGAGATGGACTGGCCCGGGTTCCTCGAACACGGGAAGCGGCCTCCGGCCTACGAACCCGACGGCGTCATGCTGGACCGGGTACTCAGCGCACTCGGCCGCGTGGCCGATCGGGCTAGGGGGACTGGCGGCGAGGTCCTGGTGGTGGCCCACGGTGGGGTGGTGTACACGCTGGAGGAGGCCTGCGGAGAGCCGTGGAGACGCATCCTCAACCTGGGAGGGCGCTGGTTCGAGATGAACGACGGCCACCTGACAGCGGGGCCCCGGGTGGATCTGATCTCCGACGGAACCCTGTCCGACGTGCTCTGAGGCTTTGACGGGTCAAGCGCAGGAACCGGTGCGAGTGCCAGCTTAGGAAGGAGCGCGACCCCTACTCGGATTTGTCGGATTTGTCGGCCGTCGCGTCGGATCCGACGTCGGTGAGGCGGGCCATAGCCGCCTCGGCACCCTCGAGGTCACCGGAGTCGACCCGGTCCATGGCCGCCTCAATAGTGGCCAGATCGGACTCCAGCGCCTCGAGTTCGGTGTCATCGATGTCGGGATCGGTCACGCGGGCGAGAGTACCGTCAGCCGATGCCCACCCCGCTGATCCTCCTGCCCCCGTCGGAGGGCAAGGCCACCGGTGGTGAGGGGGACCCGTGGGAGTCCGTTGACCAGTCGTTCCCCGGGCTGGCCGATCCACGCCGGGAGGTAGTCAACGCCCTCGTCGAAGCCATGGGCGGGTCGCCTGAGGCCCGATCCAAGCTGCTGGGAGTGAAGGCCGCCAGGGCTGAAGAGGCCACGGCAGTCAACCTCGTCGTGGCCACGGCACCGACCATGCCGGCCATCGTCCGCTACACCGGCGTGCTGTACGACGCGCTGGACTATCCGTCGCTCCCGGCAAAGGTACGCCGGGGCGTGGACCGCCAGGTGGTGGTCTTCAGCGGGCTCTGGGGGTTGGTGCGTCCCACCGACCCGATCCCGGACTACAAGCTGAAGATGGGAGCATCGCTCCCCGGCCTCGGAAAGCCGGCCCGATTCTGGAAGCCGCTGATCAGCGACGCTATGGCCGATGCGGTGGCCGCATCGGGAACGGACATGGTCTGGGACCTGCTGCCCAACGAGCACGCCACAGCCTGGGATCCGTCGGTTACCGGTCGGCGTGTCCGGGTGCGCTTCTTGGACGACGTGGTGAAGAACGGCGAGCGGACACTGGTGACGGTGTCGCACTGGAACAAGTTGCTGAAGGGAGCACTGGTGCGCCACGTGGTCGAGCATGGGTTGGATGACCCCGCCGGTCTGGTCGACTTCGACCACCCTGAGGGATACCGCTACGACCCGTCCCTGACTGAGACGACCGACACCACCACCGACATCGCCCTCGTCACCCGACGCTAAGCGTCAGGGTCCCAGGACGGTCTCCAGATACTGGTTGGTGAAGCGCCGGGTCGGATCGAGGCGGTCTCGAGCCGCCTGGAACCGGCCCCACTGTGGATAGCGGTGGGCCAGCAAGTCAGTGTCCTGAAAGTGGAGTTTCCCCCAGTGGGGGCGCCCTTGATAGTGGTCCATGATCGCTTCGACGCCCCGGAAGTACTGCTCGAACGGCGTGCCCCGGAACACGTGGACGGCGATGTAGCAGGTGTCGCGCCCCTCGGCGGTCGACAGCGGGATGTCGTCGCCGCCCAGGATCCGGAACTCCACCGGGAAGCTGATCGGCCGATCCAGTGTGTCGACCAGCGACCGCACCCGGCTAAACGCCTCCAAGCCGTGCTCTCGGGGCACGGCGTACTCCATCTCCAAGAACCGGACCCTGCGTTCACTGGCGAACACCTCATAGGAGCTGGTCAGGTACTCGGCACGCCCCACCTCGTCGAATACCAGGTTGTTGAGCCTCGGGATGCCAGACGGCCAGAGCCGACCGAGGTGGTTCATGGCCCCGAAGGCCACGTTCTCGAGGAGTTCCTTGTTCTTGAAGCGCTTCCACCGCCGCCTCGCCGAGTGACGCAGATTGCGGGCCGGTGGGGGCGCCTCGTTGGTACGGGTGTTGCGCTTGACCTGGGCCAGGCCCGTATGGGGCATCCAGAAGAACTCGACATGGTCGGTCGATCCGGCCCACCCGTCGAAGGCGGCCACTGCATCGTCCACGGCCATGATCTCATCCACGGCGTACAGGTTGAACGCCGGCACGCATTGCAGGGTCACCTCGGTGACCACGCCCAGCGCACCGAGGCCGACCCGGGCTACATCGCGCAGGTCGGGGTCGTGGTCGTCGTCGAGCATGACGATTGCACCATCGCCAGCCACCAGTCGCAACCCCACCACCCCGGCGGCGATCGACTGGAATCCCAGCCCGGTGCCATGGGTCGACGTGGAGATGGCCCCGGCCACCGACTGGTAGGCGATGTCACCCAGGTTGGGCATGGCCAGACCTCGGATGTCCAACTCCGGGTTCAGGTCGCACAGGCGGGTCCCGGCACGGACCGTGACCCGTCCGGTGTGGTCGTCGACGGCCACCACCCCAACCAGGTCATCCAGGCTGACCAGCACGTCGTCGGTGCGGGCCACCGCTGTGAACGAATGTCCGGCCCCCACCACCCGGACCCGCAGGTCGTCGGCGACCGCCCGCCGCACCAGGTCGACCACCTCGGCCTCGCTGGTGGGCCGCTCGATCCGGGCCGGACGGCTACGCTGGTTGCCGGCCCAGTTGCGCCACGAGCCGTCGGACCGAATGCCGCCACCGGCCTTGGATGTGTTCACCGACTCACCAGTCCCGCAGGTCGACCGGCCACGACTCCAGCACCTCGGCGTCACCGCCCGCCGTGACGTCATCCACCAGGTGGAGCGTGGCGTGCTTGGCGATGGTCGGATCGATGTGGGCCGGTCGCAGGCCCACCCGGTCGCCGACGGCCCACGATCCGCCGGCCACCGTGGTGTGCTCGTCCGAGCAGAACAGCACCTCGGCTCGCCCACCCTGATCGTCGACCAGTCGGGGGTCGCCGCTGTCCATGGCCAGCGCCTTCAGGCCGCCGTCCAGTGCGGCATGGCGACCGGTCCGGGCCGACACCGCGGTGGTGAGCAGCACCAGGCCCTCGTCGAACGGCAGGCCGAGGCGGGCGTAGTCGCCGTCCATCAGGACGAACGAACCGGCCTGCAACTCGGTCACCACCTCGTTGCAGTCCCACGTGCCGGTGCCCCCACCGGACACCACGTCACCGCCCACCTCGGCATGGGCAGCGGTCAGGACGGCCATAGCCCGGGCCGTCCGGGACCGGCGCTCGTCGGCGTCGACCACGTGCTGGAGGTGCCCCTCATAGCCCATGACGCCGCGCACGGTCAGGCCGGCGCTTCGGACCTCATCGGCCAGATGGGCGGCGTCTACGGGATCACAGCCGCATCGGGGCATGCCCACGTCCACGTCGACCAGCACCTCGCCGAGCCCCGCCGCCGCGGCGACGGCAATCGTCTCGACGGAGTCGACGGCCACGGTCACCCGGGCACCGGCAGTAGCCACAGCAGCCAGGCGCTGTGCCGCCCGGAGGTCCACCACCTCGTTGGCTAGTAGAAGGTCCTCGCCGAGGCCAGCGGCAGCCATGCCCTCGACTTCCCCGACCGTGGCGCAACAAAAGGCCCGGTGTCCCGCTGTGGCCAGCCGGCCGGCGAGTGCCGTGCACTTGAACGCCTTGACGTGGGGTCGCAACGCGGCGGCGGGCCGGGTGGCCGACATGGTGGCCATGTTGGCACCCAGGACTCCCGCGTCGGCCAGCAACGCCGGTGTGGTCAGGTCACCGGCCCTCATGGCGTCACGGCCAGGATCTTCAGGTGCGTCGTGCCTCGGCCCACGACAATCCTCGCTCAACGTCGATCTCCCTAGGAAGGCCCAGTACCCGCTCGGCGATGATGTTGCGCTGCACGGCGAACGTTCCCCCACCGAGGGTGAGCGCCGGGGCGAACACGTATCCGTAGTGCCAGATCGATGACACGTCGGGGAACTGACGGGTCTCCAGACGGTTCTCGGTCGTGCCCTCGGACTTCGCCATGTCCAGCCGGCCCGGCGGCCCGGACCCGACCAGCATTCCGGCGGTGCCGGCCACCGCCTTGGCCATCTCCATGACGTGCTGGCCGTGTTCGTCGGCCATGGCCTTCTGGATGGAAGCCTCGGCGCCCGGTTCCCGTCCGGTGATCTGGGCCGTCAGGGTCCGGAGCCGGTTCAGGCGAAGCACCTCGGCCTCGCAGAACAGGCCAGCCAGCCGCTGGCGCTCCACCGGGTCGACCACCCCGCCGGCTTCGCGGACGAGGTCGAGCAGATCGTCGGCTGACGGCCCCTCGCCCCACAATGACCCGGCCGATGACAACGACACCCGCTCGTTGGCCAGTGTCACCCGGGCCAGGCGCCATCCGTCTCCCTCCTCGCCGACCAGGTTCTCGACCGGGATCCGCACGTCGTCGAAGAACACCTGGTTGAACGAATGGGCCGTGGTGGCATCGATGATCGGCGTCATGGTCAGGCCGGGCAGATCGGTAGGGCAGATGAAGTATGAGATGCCTTTGTGCTTGGGCTGGTCGGGATCGGTCCGGGCGATGAGGATGCCGAACTGCGCCTTGTGGCCACCACTGGTCCAGATCTTCGATCCGTTGACGACGTACTCGTCCCCGTCGCGTACCGCCCTCGTGCCGAGGTTGGCCAGGTCCGAACCGGCTTCGGACTCGGAGAACATCTGGCACCAGAACTCCTCCCCGGTGAAGATCCGGTCGAGGTACCGCGCCTTCTGCTGCTCGGTGCCGGCCAGGGCGATGGTGGGCGCCGCCCAGCCGATGCCGATCGGGTTCTCGGGGCGTCGTACCCCGTTCCGTCGCAGCTCCTCGTCGATGAGGATCTGGTGCATCGGGCCGGCGTCGATCCCGTACGGAGCCGGCCAGTGGGGTACCACGTAGCCGGCGTCGTGGAGTTGACGAGCCGTCGGTTCAGGGTGGTCGGCCAGCCACTGCCGGACGGCAAGGCGTCGGGGATCGTCGTCGGCAGGGAGGTCGAAGTCCACGATGTCGAGTCTGATCGCCCGAACGGTCAGGCCAGCAACCGGGCCACGATCCGGCGCTGGACACCGAAGGGCACCACACCGCGGGCCGCCCACCGCAACCATGCACCGCGCCCAACGGGGTGGCGGATCACCGGACGGCTACCGGAAAGGCAGGCAGCCACCGTTCGGGCCACCACCGCCGGATCGCCGCTCGCCTCGACAGCCTTCCGGTTGGCGTCGGCCATGGCCCCAGCGAGGGTGGCATAGGGACCGTCAGGGTCTCCGTGCCAGGAGTCGTCGCGCCAGATCTCCGTGGGAAAGGCCCCCGGTTCGACGAGGGCAACGTCGATCCCGTGTGGGCCGACCTCGAAGGCCAATGATTCGGCGAACCCCTCCACACCCCACTTCGAGGCCGCGTAGGCCGACCAGGTCGGCAGGCCACCCAGCCCACTGGAGCTGGACAGGAAGACGATCCGCCCGCCATGTGGACGCATCCGGGGCAGGGCGGCATGGGTGACGGCCAGGGTGCCCAGCAGGTTCGTTTCTATGACCCGACCCACCTCGACCGGTGGTAGCTCCTCGAACGGGCCAACCGACGCCACGCCCGCGTTGTTGACCAGGCCCACGATGCGGCCGACGTCTCCGGCCAACTGGACCCAGCGGTCGGCACGGGCAAACGCCTCAGCAATAGAGGCCCGATCGGTGACGTCCATCTGGAGGATCTCTACCCGGTCGGCCACCCCGGCCTCGGACAGCGCTGCATCCAACGACCCCCGGCGAGCCAGGTCGCGCATGGTGGCTGCCACTCGATGACCCCGGCGGGCCAGTTCGACGGTGATACCCAGTCCGAAGCCTGACGAGCAGCCCGTGACCATGACGACACCTTCGGGATTTCGGGGCGACGCCAACGGTGGGGGCTGCCGGGTGAGGCGACCGATGACCCGGCGCTGAAGTCCGGACGGGACCAGTCCGCGGGCGGCGAACCTGGCTCGGGCCGTCAACCCGACTGGGTGGCGGAGCCCCCTCCGACCCTCGACGACGGCCACCATGGTCGCCGACACCGATGCCGGGTCCAGCGCCCGGGCCCACGCCCGATCGTCACCGGCCTCGACAGCATCCACCAGCGAGGCGTACGGCCCGTCGGGGTCACCGTGGACTGTGCCTAGGTCCCACAGGCCGGTGCGGACCGAGGCCGGTTCCACGAGGGCCACCCCGACCCCGAGCGGCTGGAGTTCGTGGGCCAGAGACTCGGCCCATCCCTCGACGGCCCACTTGGAGCCGCAGTAGGCGGCCAGCCCCGGTAGGGCGGAGAGCCCACCAACCGATGACACGACCACGACCCGTGAAGCCTCGGTGGCTCGCAGGGCCGGCAGCGCGGCGCGGGTCACATGCATGACCCCACCGAGGTTCACCTCGAACAGTCGCCGAACCTCGTCGAACGGGGTCTCCTCGAAGGCACCTGCCACCCGAACTCCGGCGTTGGCAACCACGGCATCCAGGGTCCCCCCGGTGGCGGCCAGCACGGCGGCCACTGCGGCCTCCACGGCCGCCCGGTCGGTGACGTCCACCCGGATCGGTTCGATGGATCCGCCGAAGCCGGCCAGGTCCGACGAGGCGAGGTTCGACTCGCCGGCCCGGAGGTCAAAGCCGAAGACGCGCCAACCCCATCGGGCGAGGTCCGACGCGGTGGCCTCGCCGATACCACCAGCGGCTCCGGTGACAATCGCCGTACGCATGTGCCGAGATTAGGAGGTTGACTGCTCCACGGTGATCCGGTCACCCTGGTGGATCGTCCCCGGCTGCACCACCCGAGCGTTGATGCCCCGGAGGTTGACCGCCCTGCCCTCCTCCGAATTGACGAACCGGAGGGCGTCCAGCCCGAACCGCTGTGTGAACTTTGAACACCCGATGTGGGGTTGGTCGGTCACCTCGAGGACCGCATCACCGATCCGCAGCCGCGACCACACCGGCAGGTCGTCTGGGGAAAGCGAAAGGTCGACGGCTAGTTGGTCGCCTGCCAACGCACGCCGCTCGGGGTCCGGGGAGATCAGCGCCAAAAGCCTGCTGTTGATGAGGGTCAACTGCATGTCGGGGTGTGGGCTGCCGTCGGCGGTTGTGCTGCTCGACCGCTGGCTCCAGTTGTCTCCGACCAGGCCGTCGGCCACGTCCAGTTCTCCCTCGGCGAGCACTTCTCGTACGCCGACGTCCGGTCGCCGAACGATCAACTCCAAGGTGCCGTCGTCAACCGGCGACCGGCCGATCTCGTCGAGGCCGGCCTGCAGCTCATCAGCTGTCCTGTGCTGGATCTCGCTCATGCCGCGACGCTACGCCACTCCACCGGGTCCAGCCTGATCGGCATCCGGTGACGTGACTGCACCAGACTCCCCCGATGGCCGAGACACGGGGGAGCACCGACTGGGGCGTGGTGGCCTTCCTGGCATCGGTCGGCATCTCAGTGGCCTACGGCATCGACGCCTCGCTCCCGGCGTTCGACGAGATGAGACCCGACGTGGGTCTCCCCCCGGGATCCAACCGGATCACCCTGGCCATCACCGTCTACTTCCTCGGGATGGCCGGCGGCCAGATCGTCTACGGACCGATCTCGGACCGGTTCGGCCGTATGGCAACCTTGCGGACCGGCATGGTCATCTACGCGGCCGGTGCCGCCGGGTCGATGCTGGCCACCGACTTCGGGTTCCTGCTGGCGAGCCGCACTGTCTGGGGACTCGGCGCCTCGGCCGCCTCGCTGATGAACCTTGCCATCCTCCGGGACCTGTACGCCGGCGACCGGATGGCCCGCATGATGTCCACGGTCTCAGCTGTCTTCCTGGTCGGCCCCGTGGTGACCCCGCTGGTCGCCGAGGGGATCCTCCGGACCGCGTCGTGGCGGTGGGTGTACGCCGTTGGGCTGCTTCTGGCCGTGGTGATCGCGGCGTGGACCACCCGATTCGGCGAGACGCTGGCCCCTGAGGATCGTCGCCCGCTTCAGGCCGGCCCCACCCTCGATGCGTTTCGCCGGGTGGTGACGTGCCGCCGCACCGTCCTGTACGCCACGACCCTCCTGTTCGTGGATGGGGCCTTCCTCGTGTTCCTCGGGAGCACCCAGCAAGTGTTCGACGTGGTGTACGGCCGGGCCGACCAGTTCGCTGTCCTGTTCGCGGCGTCGGCCGTGGTCTTCGCTGCGGGCTTCATGCTCGTCAACCCGGCCATCGGGCGTTGGGGCGCCCACCGTGTCGGATTGAGCGTGCTCGCCTCGGCGATCCTCCTGGGGGTCGTCCTGCTCGGGCTCACCCTGGCCAGTGACGGCGTTCCCGGGTTCTGGACGTGGTTCACCATCCAGGTGGTGGGCAACACGTTTCTGGCCCTCGTCACCCCGGTGGCCATGTCCTTGGCCCTCGAGCCGATGGGTGAGCTAGCCGGCACGGCGTCAGGGATTCTCGGTCTCGGCGGGATTTCAGCTGCATCCCTGCTGGCCGCCCTCGTCGGAATGCAGCTTGGCGAAACCACCACTCCTTGGGCCGTCGGATTCGTGGTGTACGCCAGCATTGGCCTGGGGCTGCTGGTGGCCGCCGGCCGGACCTCCGAGCCGGATCCCGGGTCGCAACCTGCACCGGCATAGGTTGCGCGCCATGGACCTCCTCGAGATTCCGGTCCCGACCGTCAACCTGTGGCGCGGAGTCGACCTCGGTGGCACCGACGCCATCGTCACCGTCCTTCCCGACGAAGACCTGGCCGACCTGGAGGTGGCCGCCGGCGACCTCGTCGCCCGGGGGGTGGATCCAGTGGACGCCACCACGGACGACCTGCCGTTGGGGGCGCTCGAGCCGCTGGTTGATGAACTGCGACACGAGGTGCTGCACGGGCGAGGACTGGCTCTTATCCGAGGCTTCCCGGTGGACCGGCGCACCGTCGACGAGTTGGGCCACATGTTCTGGGGCATCGGGCTGCGGCTCGGGACTGCTGTCTCCCAGAGCGTGATGGGTGAGCGCCTGGGCCACGTCATCAACGTCACCGACGTCGACCCCCATGCCAGGGCCTACCGGAACCGGTCCGAGTTGGGCCCCCACAGTGACCCGGGCGACCTGCTCTCATTCCTCTGCATCAGGCCGGCTGAGGCCGGCGGGGTGAGCCGGTTCGTGAGCTCGCTGGCCGTCTTCGACGAGATCCGGAGGGTGCGGCCCGACCTGCTGGCCGTCCTGGCCCGGGGTTTTCGCTACCACCGCTTCGGCGAACAGGAGCCTGACGACGACCCGGTCACCCCCCACCACGTACCGGTTTTCAGCCAGTGTGAGGGGATGGTCAGCGGCCGCTACGTCCCCGAGTACGTCCAGATCGCTGCCGACGAGGACCCGACCATCGAGTTGACCGACATCGATCACGAGGCCCTCGACCTGCTGCACGCCACCACCAACCGGGCCGACCTGGTTCTGGACTTCACCATGGCTGCCGGCGAGGCCGTGGTGGCCAACAACTACACGGTGTTCCACGCCCGGACGGCTTTCACCGACTCCCTCGAGCACCGACGGCACCTGCTGCGACTCTGGCTGGCCGCCAACCCGCCCCGACCGGTGGTTCCCGAGACCCGGCATTACACCGGCGAGCCGGGCATCCCCCCGCAGGCTGGACGAACCCCGTCCTTCGCCAGCCGATACGACGAGCGATGACCGTTGGAACGTCCCGGCGGGCCACTTCGGGCTGAACGACACCGAACTGGCACGCTCTGTCGATGACGGCACCCGAGGCGGTCCGGATCCCGTTCCGGGTGAAGGCGCTGATCTTCACTTTCTTCCTCAACTCCTTCGCGGTGGTTGGGCAGCTCACCATCGTGGGCAAGCAGGTGTACGACCTGACGGGCAACGAACTCCACCTGGGTCTGCTCGGGTTGGCCGAGTTCCTTCCGGTTGCCCTGCTGGCCCCGTTCACCGGTGCAGCCGCCGACAGGTTTGACCGTCGGTTGGTGTTCGGCGTGGCCATCGCCGGCGAGGTGGTGGCGTCGATGCTGCTGTTCCTCTACGCCCGGTCCGTACCGACGTCAGTCGTCCCCATCTTCGGCATCATCCTGCTCTTCGGCCTGTGCCGGGCCTTCGCGTCACCGGCCGGACGGGCGCTGCCGATCGACCTGAGCCCACCGGAGGCGGTGGCCCGGGTGGTGGCTCTCAAGACCGTGGGCTTCCAGGGCGGGCTGATCGTCGGTCCGATCGTCTTCGGCTTCGCCTTCGTGGCCGACGAGTCGCTTCCCTACCTGTTGGCGGCCATCGCTATGAGCGCCGTGGTGGCCATCGTGGTGTTCGTCCCTTCGTCAGGTGTACGACGGCTCGCCTCCTCCGGAGCCCGCCAGGCGATTTACGACGCCTTCGAGGGCCTCCGGTTCATCCGCCGCAGCCCGATCCTTTTCGGCGCCATGGGCCTGGACCTGTTCGCCGTCCTTTTCGGTGGAGCGGTGGCCCTACTCCCGGCCATCGCCGAGGACCGTCTCGGCGTCGGAGCGGTGGGCCTCGGTTGGTTGCGGGCCGCTGTGGGCATTGGGGCCGGCGTGGTGGCCGTGACCCTTTCGATCCGGCCGCTCCAGCACCGGCTGGGTCGAATCCTCCTTTGGGTGGTGGCCCTGTTCGGCCTGGGCACCATCGGGCTGGGGCTGACCCGCAGCTTCGCTTTGGCCTTCACGGCCATCGTGTTGCTGTCGGCAGCCGATGCCGTGTCGATGTTCATCCGCCTGACGCTGGTACCCCTAGCCACCCCGGAGGACATGCGAGGTCGGGTGCTGGCCGTGGAGAACGTGTTCATCGGGGCCTCCAACGAGTTGGGGGCTGCCGAGTCGGGGCTAACCGCGGCGTTCATGGGCCTGGTAGGGGCAGTGGTGTTCGGCGGCGCGGCCACCCTGGTGGTGGTGGCCGTGTGGTGGCGCCTGTTCCCGACACTGCGAGACATGGATACCTTCGACGAGATCCGACCGACAAAGGAGGCGATCCCGTGATCCGGACCACGATCGACCGTTGGCACGAGCTGCTGGGTGGTGATGGCGACCTGGACGACCTGCTCCACGAGGACTGCGTCTTCTGGTCCCCAGTGCTGTTTCGCCCCCAGGAGGGTCGGGAACTCACGAAGTTGTACCTGACCGCCGCCTCCCAGGTGTTCCCCGGTGACTCCCCGGGGGGTGCCATCGGGGAGGGATCTGAGGATGGCGGGGCAGCGGGGTTCCGCTACACCCGACACGTTCTGGACGGGAACCATGCCGTCCTGGAGTTCGAGACGACCATGGGCGGCATCTCCGTCAACGGTGTCGACATCATCACCTGCGACGACGACGGTCGGATCGTGGAGTTCAAGGTCATGCTGCGGCCCATGAAGGCCGTCGAAGCGGTCAGGGATCGGATGGCCGCCATGCTCGAGACGCTCGGCGGCTGAACCTCCGGAGGACTACGCCGGCCCGGGCGGCGTGGCGTCCATGGCCGCCCGGATGACGGTGGCGACGTCCCGACAGTGGGCATCGGTCATCGATAGCGGGATTCGCAGGTCGCACAGGCCGGCCAGCACCGCCGAGGTGGCGTGCAGGACCTGCTCGTCGGCGTAGCGCCAGTGGTCGTACCGGCTGGTGAACCCGACTGGTTCGTCCCGGCCGAACCACTTCACGTACACGCCGTGGGCCTCCGCGACGTCCAGCCACGCCCCCATCCACGCTTGGCCCGGCGGGCCACCGTCGGATCCCGTGACCGAGAACTGGATGGACGACGGCGCTGCCTCCTCGCCGACGGGCCGGTCCGGGATGCGAACGCGGGGGTCGGCGGCCAGTAGGGCGGCCAATACCCGGTAGCGGGCCGACCATGTGGCGACCCGGGCCGGGAGTTCGACCAGCTGCGGGCGGGCCACCGCGGCGGCCAGCGCCGACATGCGCATCGACAGGTTCGGCGTGGTCAACCGGTGACGCTCCAGCACCTCGGCCTCGGGTGCCGCTCCGTGCTGGGCGTAGAGCATGTACGACCCGCTCAGGAGCACCACCCGGGCGGCCACGTCCTCGTCGTCAGTGACCAGCAGACCCCCCTCGCCGGAGTTCACGTGCTTGAAGGTCTGGGTGGAGAAGCAACCAGCCATCCCGAAGGTGCCGGTGGGTCGACCCTTCCACCCGGCCCCCATGGTGTGGGCGCAGTCCTCCACCATCACCAGGCCGAGGGCGTCGGTGACCTCGCCGAGGGCATCCATGTCGGGCACGTGTCCGCGCATGTGCGACAGCAGCAGGACCCGGGAACCGGATCGCTCGGCGGCAGCCGCCAGGTCGTCCAGGTCGATCCGGTAGTCAGGGGTGGTGCCGACGAACACCGGTGTGCCACCGGCGTGGACCACCGCCCCGGGCACCGGGGCCAGGGTGAAGGCGTTCATCAGCACCGGTTCACCGGGTTCAACGCCGACGGCCATCAGCGCCGCGGCCAGCGACGCCCCGCAACTGTTGAAGGCCACGCAGTACCGGCGACCCATCAGGTCGGCGAACTCGGCTTCGAGGCCGGCCACGTCGGATTCCCGGGCACCGGTCTCGCCGTAGCGGAACAGGCGACCCGACGCCATCAACTCGTTGGCCCGCCGGATCCCGGCGTCGGGGATCGACGGCTGGTCGGTGAAGTCCAGGTCGATCCGGGGCAGGTCACCAGTTCTGGCCTGCTCGGTCGACGCTGCAACCCGCAGGTCGGCGGACCGGGCGTGGCCCTCCATCCCCTCCAGTCGGCTAATCCGGGCGGCTACCGGCCCGTGGGCCGTGGCGGCCTCTGGCGTCATCTCCTGCCAGGTGAGCTGCTTGACGAACCGGTGGACGTTCAACCCGCCGCTGTACCGGGCGGCCCGTCCCGTCGGGAGGACGTGGTTGGGGCCACTGGTCTTGTCGCCGAAGGTGACGTTGGTTCGCTCGCCGAGGAAGAGCGAGCCGTAGTTCCGTAATCGGGCGCGCCACCAGTCGGGATCGGCGGCCATCACCTGAAGGTGTTCCGGGGCGTACTCGTCGCACACCGCTGCGGCCTCGTCACGGCTCTCCACGACGATGACCTCGCCGTGGTCCCGCCAGGCAGCTACCGCCGAGGACCGGGCCGGGTCCGGTAGATCCTCGGCGTGCACCTGAGCGAGGCGGGTCACCTCGGCGGCCAGGTCGGCCGAGGTGGTGACCAGCCACACCGGTGAATCGGGACCGTGCTCGGCTTGGCCGATCAGGTCGGTGGCCACGGTGACCGGATCAGCAGTTCCGTCGGCCACCACCATCGACTCGGTGGGTCCAGCCACCACGTCGATGCCCACCCGGCCGAAAAGTTGCCGCTTGGCTTCGGCAACGAGCGAGTTGCCTGGACCTACGATCACGTCGGCCGATCGACCGGTGAAGAGGCCGTAGGCAAGCGCTCCGATGCCCTGCACCCCACCAAGGCCCAGAACGCGGTCGGCGCCGGCCAGATGCGCGGCATGGAGGATCGCCGGGTGGACGCCACCCCGGTCGGGGCGGGCCGGCGAGGCCACGAACACCTGGTCGACCCCGGCCACCGAGGCCGTGGTGACGCTCATGAGCGCCGAGGCCACATGGGCGAACCGCCCCGCGGGTACGTAGCACCCGGCCACTTCCACGGGCACCAGGCGCTGGCCGGCCACCAACCCCGGGGAGAGCTCGACGGCGAACTCGACCATCGAGTCCCGCTGGGCACTGGCGAAGTCGCGGATGTGGCGGTGGGCGAAGGCGATGTCGTCGATGACGGTGGACGGCAGCGACCCGGTGGCCGAGGCGATCTCGTCGGCTGTGACCTCGATGGGGCCGTTCCAGCCGTCGAACTCTGCGGCCAGGCCGACCGCCGCCGCCTCGCCACCTGCCTCGAGGTCGACCAGCAGTTCGGCCACCCGACGACCCACGGCGGGGTCGGCCACGTTCGGCGGCCGGCTGGCCTCCTTCAGGTACCTGCGTGTCACCGTCCGATGTTCCCACGGAACCCCACCGGAGGGCATACCTGCCGTACCCATCTGCGACGATGGATCCCTTGTCCGAGACAGATCCCCGACCCACCGACCAGTCCGACACCGATCTGGTCCGTCGCCTAGCCGCCAGCGCGCTGGACCACGTCATCGATCCTCCGCGGGGCGACGACCCGGTGGTTCGGTTCGCTTCACCCGAGGAGCTGGTGACGGCCTTTTCCTCCTCAGTGGGCCTGGCCCTCGGTGAACATGCACCGGCCCACGAGACTGACGCCGTCGAAGCGGCCGCACGGACGGTGCTCCACCACTCCGTCCACACCACCCACCCCCGGTTCCTGAACCAGAACTTCGCCGGCGCCGACCCGGTGGCCGTGGTCGGCGACTGGCTGGGCGCCGCGCTGAACACGGCCAATGCCACGTTCGAGATCGCACCGGTGTTCCACCTGCTGGAGAGCGCCCTGCTGAGCAAGTTGGCCCGCCTGGCCGGCTTGCCCTCCCCGGGGCCTGACGAAGTACCACCCAGCCTCCCGCCGGGGATGTTCTGCCCGGGTGGATCGGTCGCCCTGTTGTACTCCCTGCAGTTGGCCAGGCACCGACTTCAACCCGACCTCGTCCGGTCCGGGGCCAACGCCCGGCCGCTGTCGGTCTTCGTGTCGGAGTCTGGCCACTACGGGGCAGGCAAGGCGGTAGCCATGCTGGGCATCGGCACCGATGCCGTGGTGGAGGTGGCTACCGACCACGACGGCGCCATGGACCCCGGCGCCCTGCGGGTCGCCATGGACACCGCGGTGGCCGAGGGGCGTACCCCGCTGGCCGTCATCGCCACCGCCGGCACCACGGTGACCTGCGCCTTCGATCCGCTCAACGAGGTGGCGGACGCCTGTGTCGAACACGACGCGTGGTTCCACATCGACGGTTGCTACGGGGCCTCCGCTCTGTTCTCGGCCGACCACCGCCACCGTCTGGCCGGGTCCCACCGCGCCGACTCGATGGTTTGGAACCTTCACAAGATGATGGGCGTCACCCAACAGTGCACGGCCCTGTTGTTGCGCGAGCCGGAACGCCTCGAAGCCTGCTTTTCATCGGGCGCCGAGTACCTCTTCCAGCCGGACAAGCGGTTCGGCGAGTGGGACTCAGGCGACCGGACATACCAGTGCGGGCGACGGGTCGACGCCCTGAAGCTCTGGCTGACGTGGAAGGCCCGCGGCGATGACGGCTTCGCGGCGCGGATCGACCACGCGGTGGCCATGGCCGACTTCGCCCGCATGGTGATCGGTGCCTCCGACGGGGCGTTCGTCCCCGTCGTGGACACCGGGTTCACCAACGTGGTGTTCCTATGGGTGCCGCCCGAGCTCCGACCGCTGGATCTCGAATGCCTATTTTCAGAGTGGTCCGAGGGCCGGTCCGGTGACGTGTGTGATCGACTCCACCGGTTGGCGCCCCGCATCAAGGCCCGGATGCAGGCTGAAGGGACAGCCCTGATCGGCTACCAGCCGATCCACGGGGTCAACACCTTCCGCGTGTTGTTCATGAACCCGGCGGTCGGGCCGGACGACGTCGACGCGGTGCTCGGCCACATCGCCCGGTATGGCACCGAGGAATGGGCCGCCCTCGATTGACCGGCCCCGGTGCCGGTCAAGCCGGGAGGCCGTCCAGCCAGTCGCCGACGATCCGGTTGAACTCGTCGGGCCGTTCCTGGTTGGGAAGGTGCCCGGTGGCGGGAACCTCGGCGTAGACGGCTCCCGAAATCCCGTCGGCCAGGAACTGTGAGTCCGACGGTGGGCAGACCCGATCGTGTTCGCCAACGACCACCAGCGTCGGGACGTTGATCCGACCCAGGTCGGCAGAGTGGTCGGTTTCGGCGAGTGAGGCTGCGGCGTGGCCGTACCCGGGCATCCGGCAAGCCGTGGACATGATGGCTGCCACCCGGTCCACTACCTCGGCTGGTGTGTCGTCGGCGACGAGCAGGGGGGTGCGGTCCCGGACGAAGGCCTCGGGGTTGGCGGCGTACTGCTCGGCCCGCATGCGCATCATGTCGGCCCGCTCTGCGTCGATACCCGATCCGCGGCTGGTGTCGGCGAGGACCAGGGCCCGGAGCCGGTCCGGATGGCGCAGCGCGAACCGGGTGGCGATCACACCGCCCCAGGACACGCCCAGCACGACAGCCCGGTCCACGTCCGCGTCATCCAGCAGACCGACCACCATGTCAGTGAACCCGTCGATGCCCGGCGCGTCGGCCGGGTCGTCGGACTCGCCGTAGCCCGGAGCGTCGGGGGCCAGCAGCCTCCAGCGGTCGGCGAGGCCGTGGACTTGGCCCAGGAACGCGTCGCCCGAGGATCCGATCCCGTGCAGGAGCACCAGGACCGGCGCATCGCGATCCCCCGCCTCCACGACGGCCAGCGGACCCCGTCGAACCCTCGTCGCCTCGATCATCGTCCCGTCACCTTTGCAGCCCTCGTCTGGTAACCCGTTGTCCGGTTGGGACATGATGCCCCGCATGAGCAACTCCCCACTGAAGGTCGGCGTCCAACTCCACCCCCAGGCCACCACGGTCGAGGCTCTGCGTGACGCGTGGCGAAGGGCCGACGACATGGGAGCCGACTCAATCTGGATCTGGGATCACTTCTACCCGCTCTACGGGGAGTCGGACGCCGAACACTTCGAGGGGTGGACTCTGCTTTCAGCAATGGCTGCTGACACGTCCAACGCCATGCTCGGCACGATGGTGACGGGCAACTCGTACCGAAATCCGGAACTGCTGGCCGACATGGCCCGCACCCTGGACCACCTGACCGGAGGGCGTATGTATCTTGCGGTGGGTGCCGGCTGGTTCGAACGGGACTACGACGAGTACGGCTACGAGTTCGGCACGGTGGGCAGCCGCCTCCGCCAGTTGGAGGCTGACCTGCCTCGGATGCGCAGCCGACTCGGGAAGTTGAACCCCCCACCCGTGGGTTCGATGCCGTTACTCATCGGGGGTTCGGGCCGCAAGGTCACCCTGCGGCTGGTGGCCGAATACGCGGATGCCTGGAACTGCTTCGGCCCGCCGGACAACGTCGCCGAACTGTCGGCGATCCTGGACGACTGGTGCGCCAAGGTTGGTCGGGACCCGGCCGAGATCGAGCGCACGGTCTGCATCGCCGCCGATGACGTCCACGACGTAGGCCGGTACATTGACGTAGGCGTCGACCATCTGGTCATCATGACCGGCGACCCCTTCGACCTCAGCCCGTTGGAGTCGCTGATCGCCCAGAGGGACGCCCTGGGCTGATCTGGTCGTTGACCTACGATCGTGGGAAGACACCAGATACTGGGAGCGACCCATGACCGATGCGAACACCTTTTTTTCCTGCACCAAGTGCGGGTGCACCAACTGTGAGAAGGGTGAGATCCGCACCACCGGATCGGGTATCAGCCGGTTCCTGAACCTCCAGAACCAGAAGTTCGGCTTCTTGGCCTGCGAAGCCTGCGGCTATGCCGAGTTCTACCGGATGGACGGCAAGGGAGGCCTCGGCACGGTGTTCGACATCCTCACCAACTGACGACCGGACGCGGGAAATCAGGCATCAAGCCGGAGGCGACAGACGACCTGGACGGCCTCGTCGATGGCCCGCATCGACGACGTCCGTCCCCCGGTGCAGGACACCCGTGGCACGTCATGTTCGCCACAGGATTTTCGGACCCGTTTGCCCATATTGGTTCGGAGCCACTGCAGGAGGACGACAGCATCCGCCCCCGAGTTCAGGAACGCGTCGACCCGGTCAGCATCCTTCGGCCAGTTGGCACCCCAGTCAATGTGCACCCATTCGACCTTCACGAGGCCGCCGTAGCGGCCTTGGACGTGATCGTTCACGCTCTTCTGGATCCTGACCTGCTGCTCGTCGCCTCCTACGTAGACGATGACGATCGGAGCGTCCGGATCAAGTTCCTCGACGACCTCATCACCGGAACCAGTGGCGAGACCTGTGTCGCTGGGGGGTGGAGGCTCGATTTCCGGGATCTCCTCGATCTCCGGACGTTCCTTGGGTTCCCGCCAACTCCGGGCTTTGAGCCAACCCCCCAACTGTGCGATCCACCGACCAAAATCATCCCCGACGGTGAACGGTTCGAAGTCCGACGCTGGCCGTCGAATGCCGGTGGCGGCCATCTCAGCGATCTCACCCACCCAGCCCTCAAGCCCACGGAGTTCATCGGCAGCAGGGTCACCTAGCGAAACCGCCTCTTTGACTCGAGCGGCCAGAACCTTGCCCTTTTCGATGAGGGCTGCCTCTCGGTCCTCTAAAGAGAGGTTCCGGTCCTCTAAAGACAAGCCCTCCAGCTCATCAATGTCCCCATCGGCCACGAGGTCCCGTATCGCCAGATCACCAGCGAGCCAGAGGAAGAGTTCCTGGGCGGCCACCGACGGCCCGGCCGGCCCAAGGGCAACGTCAGTGGGAAAGCCGGCGGCGTACTTGAGAAACACCTCACTGGCCGTGGACTCCTGCACCAGGATCCCCGCGAGATCGTTGAGCCACTCCTTTCGTCGAGCCAGCGACCAGAAAAGGGTCTCGTCGAACCACGCGGCGGGCCCACCCGATGAATCGAGCGCATCCACCACTTTGCGGACTTCGCCCCGAAGCTCCACCGTCTCTTTCGCCGTGACCAGATCGTCGGGTGTGAACGACCCCAGCGTCCGATGGGTAAACCCTGTTGGTGAGATCAGTTCCAACCACCGGCGCCAATACCCATAGGACGACCCGGTCGGCACGTCCACGCGCCTGAAACGGCGGGTCGCCGGATCCTCGGATACCCGGACGGCTAGTTCGCCAACCTTAGGTCCGAAGTGGGACGTCAGCGTCGTTCCACACTGGTCGAGCGACTTGGACGGCTTGGTACGCCGGACCTCTGCGGCCACACCGAGCGCCCACTGCAGGAACCGGTCGACCACAGGTCGATTTTCGAGGACCATCTCGCCCATGCCAACGAGCATCTCGGCATCCTCGACCGACAAGGACTCCTCGTGCCCCAACTCCTCTAGTCGCCGGCCCACCATCCCCCCGACAATCCGATCGAGGAGGTCCTCTGCTCCCGCCATCGGGATCGGACAGTGGTCGAAGAACTCCGAAACGCTCTCGGACACCGGCGGGTCATCGGTATCCCTACTGATCTCATAAGCAAGTACCGGGGCGATGGTAAGCACCCCCACGAATTGACGCTCGACGAACAGTCGGGGATTGAGGTTCGCCGCCTCGACCATGGCGTCCAGATCCCGATCCCGGTGCGCCCGAAGCATCCGTCCAGCCATCGCGCTGGCGTCCGCCTGTGGCACCGCCTCGGGATTGACATACCCCTTGAACAGCCTTGCCTCGGATGGGTCGACGGCCCGTTCGGCGACGGCACGGAGCTCCGACGAGACCTCGCACACCTCATCGGTGACATCCAGTACGGCGGCGAGTGCCGCCAAGGTGCCCAGACCATCGTTCGCTGACGCCAGCTGGTCGAGAACCTTGAACACCTCCTCATGCTTCGGCGGATCGGACCCGTCACCTTCCTCCCACCAAATGGAAGAGGACTCCCTCGAGGCGCGCTTCCAGGTCAACTCCCAGGAGGGCCGGTCCACGACACGGCCCTTGCCCGCACCGCGCCCTCTGCCTCTCGCCCTCTGGTTCGGCATGTCGCCCCGTTTCGTGGAGGACTCGTTTCCGCCGAAGAGTAGGACCATTCTGTGACACCGTTCCGGCGACCTCCTAGAGCGGGGTTCGGGTCGCGCGGCAAAGAGAGCGCCAGTGCACCACGAAGGGCGAGGCCTGCACCTCCGCGTCGGACATCAGACCGTTCCTGAACCTCCAGAACCAGAAGTTCGGCTTCATGGCCTGCGAGGCCTACGGCTACACCGACACACCGAAACAGACGATTCCGCCATCTTCGAAGAAGTCATTTATTAAACGCCAATTCTCCACCTGGCCAGGGTCAGGGACTCTCCAACTGACCGGGGTCAGGGGTCGATGCGGGTGGCCACACCGCCGACCCGGACCCGGGCCACCCGCCCTCCGACCACCTCGACCTCGGAATAGACCGCCGACGGGCGACCCATCTCGATGCCTTGACCCGCCACCAGCACGTGGTTCCCATCGACTCCCAAACCGAGCAGCTCCTGGCGAACTAGCCAACAGGCCAGAGCGCGGTTGGTCGTTCCGGTGGCCGCCGCCTCATCGGTTCCCACTGCTGGGCACAGGTCCCGACACCGGTAGTCGTGGTCGTCGTCGGCCACGTCGGTGACAATCAGAACGACCGTGTCGACGCCGATCCGGCGACACCACCCGGCGAGACCGTCGAAGTCTGGTGCTACCGCTGCCATGGCCGACAGGTCTCGGAACGGAACTATCAGGTGGGTGAAGTCAGAAACCGTCCGCTCTACCGGCAGGGAACTGTCAAGGCTGTCAATGGCGACTCCCAGTCGCGCCGCCACCTCTGCGGAATCGACGCCACCGGGCTCAAAGGATGCCGGCGCGAGGTCCATCCAGACCTCAGGCCGACCATCCTGCCTGCAGCGCACCTCCACCTCGACAGTTCCTCCAGTTGATCGGACGACCAGATCGACCCGACCATCGGCACCGGGTACCACCACCTTTTCTTCCACGAGTGATGTCACCAGTCCGACCGTGCCATGCCCGCACATTCCGTATTCGGTGGTCGTCGAGAAGAACCGGACATCGATGATCCCGTCGGCGAACCCGGTGACGAAGCAGGTGGCCGGAGCGCCAACCTCGGCGGCCATCTGCTGCATCGTCTCTGCATCTAGCTCCGAGGCGTCGACCGCCACGCCTGCGGGACTCCCCCCAGACGCCACCTCAGAGAACGCCAAGTAGAGGACGACTGGTGGTCGGATCAGATCCGGTCGTGCCACGGCGCTGCCTCCTCGAACCCCCGAGCGAGACGTAACACGGTGGCCTCGTTGCCGAACGCCGCTCCGATCTGCACACCTACCGGCAGGCCGCTAGAGCACCGACCCAGCGGGACCGAGGCTGCAGGCCCACCGGTCACGTTGAACAGTGGGGTGAACGGAATCTCGTCCAGCATCGCCGAGATGTAGGTAGGCCAGTCGCTGCCACCCATGTCCATCATCCCTAGAGGACGGGCCGGAGCGGCCAGAGTCGGGGTGAGGAGAATGTCGTAGTCCTCGAAGAAGCGTTCCATGGCCCGGGCCGTCCGGTGTAGTTCGACAACGGCCCGGCGGTGGTCGTCGGGCCGTATACCCCTGCCGTGACGGTAGGCAGCCAGTGTGGCTGGCTCGAAGAAATCCGTCGGGTCTCCATCCGGGTGGACCTGGAGGATCCCAGCGACGGTGGCGTGGACGTTGGTCGCAAACACCGCGGACAGTGCTTCTCGCACGGCCCATCCGTCGACGGGTGGCCGAACCTCGGCCACCGAACAGCCCAGGACCTCGGCCAGACCTGCCGACTGACAGGCCGCGGTCCGACAGGCCTCGTCCACCAACTCGCCCGCCAACCCTTCGGTCCAAAGGGCGATCCTCAATGGCCGTAGCGGCCCGTCTATAGCGCTGACGAAACCGCCGGCGGGAGACGGAACGGCGGCAACATCGGGTGGAGACCCAGGGAAAGGACCGTGGGTGACATCGAGCAGAAGTGCCGAGTCACGCACGCTGTGAGTGACGGCATGGCTCGTACTAAGGCCATCGAGGCCCTCGGCGGCATCATTTCCAAGTGGAACCCGACCCCGGGTGGGCTTGAGCCCGAACAACCCGCAGTTACTTGCAGGGATCCGGATCGACCCGCCGCTGTCGGTGGCGTGGGCTGCCGGCAACATCCCGGAGGCCACGGCACACGCCGAGCCGCCACTGGACCCACCGGCACTACGGGTCGGATCGAATGGATTCGGGGTCGGCCCCCTCAGGGCCGGTGAGGTACAGATACCCATGCCCATCTCCGGGGTGTTGGTCTTGCCCAGCACCACCAGGCCGGCATCTCGCATCCGGCCCACGAGGACCGAGTCGACGGTTGGGACCACGTGGCGTAGGGCCCGGCTCCCGTTCGTCGACGGCAAGCCGGCCACATTGGTGTTGAGGTCCTTGACCAGGTACGGGACGCCATGGAGCGGGCCCGACGGAACGCCGGCCGCCACCCGGTCCCGAGCGTCGGCAAAGGCGGGAAGGACCACAGCGTTCAGCCTGGAGTTCTGCGCCTCGATCCGGATGATCGCTACCTCGACAAGTTCGACGGCCTTGACCTCGTTGGAGACCACCAGTCCGGCCAACCCCGTCGCGTCATAGAGACCGTAGGCCTCGTGGATCGACACCCGGGGACGACCTCAGTCCTCGTCCCACAGCGGGTAGGTCGACAGCGGGACGACCCCGTCGGTAGTGACCCGAACCATCTGTTCAAGCTTCACGCCCTCGGCTCCACCGTCGGGTCCGACGTAGGACTCCACGGACAACACCAAGCCGTCCTCCACCTCGCCGTCGTAGCCGCACCGCTCCCAGTCGGCCGGGTACGGAATCCTGGGATACTCGTCCGCCATACCCACCCCGTGGAAGGCGCACGCATACCGGTTCACCCACACCTCATCTGGTTGGCGCCAAGTAGCCGCTGATAGTTCTCGAAACGATGCTCCGACTCGGAGTAGCTCCGTATTGTGCCCGACCTCGTGACGAGCCATCTCGTACAACCTCCTCTGTTCGGGCGTCGGCTCTCGGCGGCCGTCTAGACCCCTGCAGACAAAGGTGCGGGAGATGTCAGCGCAGTAGCCGAATGGACCGATCATGTCTGTGTCGAAGGCCACCAGGTCTCCAGCCCCGATAGCCCTTGGCCCAGCCTCCTGGTACCAGGGGTTGGTACGGGGCCCTGAACAGAGCATCCGGCCATCGAACCAGTCGCCGTCGTGGGACACGTTGACCTGGTGGATCAGGGACCACAGGCCGTTCTCGGTCATGCCGGGTATCAGGGCAGCCTCCATGACAGCCATGCCGTGCTCTGCCACTTCGACGGCATGGCCGAGGGCCACCATCTCAAGGTCGGACTTGCGGCTACGGGCCAACTCGACAGTCCCCTCAGCGTCAACGGTCTGGATTCCGGCTTCGACCAGAGCGGCATGTGCTGAAGGCAACAGTCGTTCTACGCCCACCCGCGCGCCAGTTCCAAGCCCCGCTCCCTTGACGCCGGCAACTACATCGCGTGCGAAACGCCTCGCCACCTCAAACTGATCTAGGCCTGAGTCAAAGACGGTGACCGCGTTGGCTGGGAGGAACTCGTCGACCAGTGGCAAATCCATGGCATTGGCCCCGTGCATCACCACTGGTCCTTCGGCGGGCACCAGTAGGTAAGAAGTCGGTATGTGGGCCTGGAAGGTGTTGTAGCAGCGATACTCAACGCCATACCTGAGGCTCACTGGATTGTGGAGGACCAGCAGGTCGATCCCGTCGGCCACCATGGTGGACCGCAGCCGGACGAGCCGACCTGCTGCCATGGCCCGCACGTCAAGATCCGGCCTCGTGATCACGGTCGCGGAACCTACACCGGACCCGTCGCACTATTCAGATAGTCATGGCACTCAGTGGGCTCGCTTAACTACCGTCTGGTCATGAGCCAGCAGCCCACTGATTCTGGAGTCCTGAGCCCCGACGCCGAATCGTTCCAGCGTTTCCACACCGAGGTACTACCTGGTCGGATCGCCGATGGAACCGGTGCCCTGGCCCATGGCTACTTGTCTGGCAAGGGGGCCTTGGCCGTCCGTACACCAGCTGGTTCCTGGACCTACGTGCCAGTCGATGGATCAGTCCGACTGGTCGAGGGCGAGGACAGCGCCGACGTCGTGGTGTCAGTCGGTCTTGAGGCGTGGCTGGGCCTGGCCTCAGACCTCGACACTGCCCCGGGCCTGCTCTACACAGACCGGGCAACGGTGCCATTCGGCGATCCCCTCCGGTTCATGGGTTGGGAGCCGGGCCTCCGTGCCTTGTTCCATGGTCTCCCGATCTTCGATCCCGAAGCTGTCGACCTGCGCGACGTCGATGGTTCACCACTCGACCCGACCCGGACGTTTCCGTTCGCCCAACTGAAGGCCAGTGCTGCTGACGCTGCCAATTTCCTTCGAACGGCCGGTTACCTGTGTGTCTCTGGCGTCTTCGGCACCGACGAGGTTGACGTCATGCTGGACGACGCCGAGATCCTCGCCGATGAGGCCCGACCGGGTGACATGACCTCCTGGTGGGGTCGAGATGGGAGCGAAACCGAGGTCTTGACCCGCGTTCTACGGGCAGCCAGCCGACCCAGCCTGAACGCTCTGATCGACGACCAGCGGGTGCGGCAAATCGTCGGGATCGCCGACGAGGAGCTGGCCCCCAGCGTGGACGATGGTCCGGAATCGGTCGACAGGGTGACCGTGTTGTGGAAGCGACCAGGCATGACCGATGGTCTCGGGGATCTACCGTGGCACCGGGACTGCGGTATGGGTGGACACGCCAACCGCTGCCCTTCGGCGGTCTTGACCATCTGTCTCACTGACGGTTCTGCCGAAGCTGGAGAGCTCCGGTTCCTACCCGGGTCACACCGTGGAGCCTTTCCGTTCGTTGACGGCAAGGCAACCGAGGCCCCGGACGGTGTCGGTCTGCCAATCGGTCCCGGTGACGTGACCCTCCACTACTCGGACTTGATGCACGCCTCGCTGCCACCCACGTCCACCACTGGTCCGCACCGGATCTCAGTGCTAATGGGGTTTGCCCCGACCGGTCCCGGTCACCACCTCGGTGGCCGCCACTACAACGACGCTCTGTTGGCCAACCAAGACGGACAGGTCGAACACATCGGTCAACGCCTCATGGCGGAACGGGCAGTATCAAGCCAAGGCGAAGACGGTTGAGAGAGAAGACCGTTGCGGGAACTCTGAGGAAACATCGTGTTTGATCTAACTGGGCGCACTGCACTCGTGACAGGTGGGGGCCAGAACATCGGCGCCGGCATCGCTGAGATGTTGGCTACCGCAGGAGCCCGCGTACTGGTCAACGACCTACGGGCCGAACGGGCAGAGAACATCGTCGCCGACATCGTCGAAAGTGGTGGCCAGGCCGTTGCGGCGCCGTTTGACGTCACTGAACGGAATGCCGTGCTGGCCGCGGTTGCCGACTTCGGACCGGTTGACGTGCTGGTGGCCAACGCTGGCAACGGTGGTGCTGAGGACATGCTGCCGAAACGCTTCGCCGAGACCGTGCCCGAGGACTGGCGAGGCCCGATGGAGGTCAACCTGCTGGGGGTCCTGTACTGCTGCCACGCCGTGCTGCCCGGCATGGTGGAACGAGGCCACGGGCGGATCATCGCCATCTCCTCGGCGGCCGGCACCCACGGGGTGGGCATCGGGTTCGCCCCGTACTCGGTGGGCAAGGGCGGTGCCCTGAGCCTGGTGCGCAGCCTTGCCCTGGAGCATGGTCGCGATGGGATCACCGCCAACTCGGTGGCCCTCGGGGTCATGGACTCAGTCCGTGAGGAGACGGTGGCCGCCTTTCGGAAGGTCATCCCGGTGGGCCGCCTTGGGACGCCCGACGACGTGGCGGCGGCTTGTCTGTGGCTGGCGTCCGACGAAGCGTCGTGGGTGACCGGTCAGACAATCGGCCTCAACGGCGGCGCCTTCACGTCCTGAAAGTCACCTCCGGCACCACCGACGAGAGCGTCTGGGCCGGTTGCCTACGTGGCCGTTTCGAGGATGAACACCCGGATGATCCGGTGATCGGCCCTCGACCGGTACTTGGCGTAGCCGGGATAGAAGGCGTGGCCGAGGGCGAAGATCCGGTCGGTCTCTGCTTCGTCGGCCCGACGGGCAACGACCTCCACTGAGCGGTCCCGGTAGACGATGATCGCCGACGGGTTGGCTTCGAGGTTGTACACCCAGCCGGGGGTTTTTCTCTGGCCGTAGTTGGACCCGATGACCGCCAGGTCATCGCCGACGGGGATGCCGAGCAGAGGCATGGTCCGGGGTCTCCCGGTCTTTGCGCCGGTGGTGGTCAGCATCATCACGGGCAGCCCAGCCAGGAGGGCGGGGACGGTCAGTCGACCCCCGGTGACCTTGAACAGTGCCTTGTCGGGAAAGTGGAGGGTCTTGGAGAAGTACCAGGCCCCGAACCGGGTTGATGCCACCTTCTGTACCGCTCGTTGTAGGACGTTGGCCGACCGCACTTCGAAGCCCAACTTGCCTAGTGCACCCATGGCTCAACCTCCCGACATGGAATATCAGACTCAGGCCACCACCGAGACCGTAGGTGCTGGATGCCTCTTCGGGTGCATGCGGGCCGAGGGTCGGCTTCCGAGTTCTACCCCTGGCGCACTGATTCGCCTTCACCGCCAAGCCGCTCCAACACACGCCCACCTGTACCCTGACCGGCGGTGGTCGACCGGTTTTCACACCAGGTTTCGATCCACCGGCGGGTCGCTAGCTCATCGGGTAGAGCAGGGGACTTTTAATCCCAAGGTGCCGGGTTCGAGCCCCGGGCGACCCACGATCTACTGGCCCTGGTCCCCTACTCGCCGATGTCCTCGTTCCACAGGTCCGGGTGTTCAGCAGTGAAGGTGGCCATGAGTTCCACGCACACGGTGTCGTCCAAAACTTCGACAACGACACCGTGGTCCGTGAGGAGGTCCTCAGGGCCCTGAAAGATGCGGTTCTCTCCAACCACGACCCTCGGTATGCCATAGAGCAGCACGGCACCGGTACACATGGCGCACGGAGAAAGCGTCGAATAGAGCACCGATTGTCGATAGTCGGCTGCCGTTAGTCGGCCTGCGTCCTCCAGCGCCGCCATTTCGGCATGGAGCACCACCGACCCTCGCTGTACTCGCTGGTTGTGGCCACGCCCGACGACCTTCCCGTCGATCACCAGGACCGAACCGATGGGTACGCCGCCTTCTGCCAACCCGAGGCGCGCCTCGTCAATAGCTGCCTGGAAGAAGGAATCGGTCATGCTGTCAGCCTTCTCGTGCGACGAGGGTGCACGGATCCACCCCGCGCATGGCTAGTACCCGCTCGACCGCCTCGTCCAGCCACCGTTCGTCCAACGATCCATCGTCCAAGGCGGCCACGAGACTCCACGCCGCAGGCACCACGTTGGCCAGGCCACCGATCATCAACAGATCGGCGCCGGCGATCAGCGCCAGTCGTGCCGCGGTGGCCACGTCGACCAGGTCGGCGACCGCCCCCATGGCCAGGTCGTCGGTGACCACAACCCCGTCGAAGCCCAAGTCGTCTCGTAGCAGGCCGGTGACGGCGGCAGGTGACAGGGTGGCCGGCACTCCACCGGTCAGGCCTGGCACCGCCAGGTGGCCCACCATGACCGCGGCTCCGTCGGGAGTCAGGACGAATGGGAGCAGGTCGACCTCCCACAGTTCGCCGAGCGGCGGCGTGGTGGCTAACTCGTCATGACTATCGGCGTTGGCCCGTCCATGGCCGGGGAAGTGCTTGACCACCGGCACCAAGCCGCCAGCCATCAAGCCCTCGGCAAAGGCAATGCCGTGGGTGGACACCACCTCAGGATCGTCAGAGAACGAGCGGTCGCCGATCCCCGGCGAACCGCCCACGTCGAGCACCGGCGCCAAAACCACCGTGACCCCCAGGTCGACCAGCGCCTCTGCCCGCTCGGTGGCCATGGCCCGTACCGCGTCGACCGTTAGGGCAGTCATCTCTGCAGCTGACGGCATCGACCCCAACATGGCCTCGAACCTCTGGACCCGGCCTCCCTCCTCGTCCACGGCCACCATCACCGGCCCGGTAGCCGATGCGGCCTGCACAGCGGCCACCGCCATCGGGAAGCCGTCCCCCACCGCACCAACCACGACCACCCCGGTCACCAGGCCACGGCCGGCCAGATCGGCCACCACCGGAAGTTCCGCCTGGGTGGCCAGAGGCAGCAGGACCTGCCCGACCCGGAGCCCTACCGGGAGGTCGGCCACGCACTCGGCCGCAGACGGACCGGGAGCAAGGGTCGACGTGGTGGTCGTCCAGGCGACCGTGGTGGTCGTCGACGTGGTGGTCGTCGACGTGGTGGTCGTCGACGTGGTGGTCGTCCAGGCGACCGTGGTGGCCAGAGCCGTGGAGGTGGTCGTCGGTCGGGCGCTCGGGACGGGCACAGTGGACGTCGAGACCCGTTCGGCACTGCCACACGCAGCGGCAACGAACGCAAGGAGGAATATGGCGGCCGGCACTCTGCCACCCGTAGCCAGGAGGCGACCGGGGGATTCAGACATCCGCATGGGGCCAGTGGACCACAGAACGTCCACTGACGCCGGTCGCCTACCGAACCCGATACCAACCGGCCCCTAGCCTGCAGCCATGCGGACGATGCTGGTCATGCTCCTGACCGTGGTGACCATCATCGGCGTGCTCGTCATCGGCCTGGGCGGCGATCCCGTCGACGAGTCGGTCGTCATGCCAGCAACCCCGACCACGCAAGCGCCGACTGCCACCGTTCCG
>Ga0315328_10000135_pt1 | contig 28996 bp, 33 predicted proteins | sample M120032315metaG_FD_203462 | JGI IMG/M metagenome (GOLD analysis project Ga0315328, IMG submission 203462) | Ammonia-oxidizing marine archaeal communities from Monterey Bay, California, United States - M1 200m 32315 | ecosystem: Environmental > Aquatic > Marine > Intertidal zone | place: USA... | reverse complement strand
CATTTCGGTGATATTGCCGACTGGGACCAGTCCAAAGAGTTGATAAACACAGCTGTAGACAAATTTGGTTCTTTAGATATTTTAGTAAACAATGCAGGTTTTATTCAAGATTCAATGTTGCAAAAAATGACTGAAGAACAATTTGATTCGGTTGTCAGAGTGCATCTAAAGGGACATTTCTGCACGATGCGTCACACGATGGCTTACTGGAGAGAAATTTGGAAAAAGGATGGAGAAAAACCCTTAGGGGGGCGCATTATTAACACTTCTTCAGAAGCTGCATTGATAGGAGCTTTAGGAACGGGAAATTACAGTGCAGCTAAAGCAGGGATTATTGCCTTAACACTTTCAGCTGCCAGAGAATTACAGCGATTCGGGTGTAACGCAAATATCTTGGTCCCAAGAGCTAGAACGCGTATGAATATGGGTGGTCCTTCAGCTCCGCTTTTTGAAAAACCTGAAGAAGGTTTTGATACTTACGCACCTGAACATGTAGCTCCGTTAGTGGCATGGTTAGCGTCACCTAACTCTGAACGCGTTTCGGGAAATGTTTTGCAGATTTGGGGTGGAGAACTTGTTGTTTACGAGAAGCCTCGTCGTATTTTTGAAACTTCGACAAATGAAGCGTGGTCTTTTGAAACTATAGATTCGGAGTTGAAGTCTTTTTTCTCTAATAAAGAACCGATAGTTGATGGTTTCGGAATCTAAGTAGTTTTATTTAGAGCTTCTTCAGCTATTAATTTCCCCAGTGTGTTTAAACTTTTCCCTGCGCCACTTAAAGTATCAGCTAATTGGATAACCCATAAAAAATAACGATGAATTGGATGTGACGTATCTGCACCTGTTCCACCATGCAGGTGCTGAGTAGTAACTACAACTCTTTGTCCAGCTTCTGACGCCCACCATTTTGCTGAAGAAACAGCTTTAGAACATTCCAAACCCTCATCGAGTTGCCATGCAGCTTGCAACTGTGTGACTCTTATTCCGTCTATGTCGATATGAGCATCTGCTGCTTGTAATGCGACGCCTTGATTTGTAGACAAAGGTCTTCCAAACTGTTCGCGTTCTGAAACATGCTGGGCGGTCATAGCTAGAGCTTCTTCACAACAGCCGAGAACTAGTGCGCAGATACCAATTTGTGCTCGTTGAGAAACTTCCTGAAAAACGATTTCGCCTTTTTCATCTAAAAGATCTTCTTCATTGAATTCAACTGCGTCAAATGAAAGATTTCCTTGAAGTTCAAGGTTTGTAGTTTCGACAATTGTGTTCTGCAATCCTTTTTTTTCTGAAGAAATAATTGCAATTCTTTGATTTCCATCAATTGTTACTGGCACTAGAACAGCATCACTAATATTACAAGCAGGCACTGCAAGTTTTTCACCAGTAATTCGCCATTTGTTGCCATCAGTTTCAGCAATTAGATTTGTCGAATTTGTTAGCGGGTTCCAAGCGCCTGTTAGTATCTGATTTCCCGCACAGACTTCCTGTAACCAACGTTCTTTTTGAGCGTTTTTACCATATTTTGCTATTGCCCAAGAGCCGAGAATAGATGATGTAAAAAGTGGTACAGGAGCAACTTTCTTTCCTTGCTGATTAAGCACAAGAGAAAGTTCAACCATGCCTAGTCCAAGGCCCCCATAACTTTCTGGGAGAATTATTCCTAGCAATCCAGAATCGGAAAGTGTTTCCCATAGATTTCTATCAAATCTTTGGTCAGTTTTTTCAATCTCAGAAACCCTGTCACTTGTTGATAAGTCCCCAAAAATCGTTTTAGCAAGGTTAGATAGATCCATTTGATCTTCTGAAAAGTCGAAGTCCATTATCTTTTTTTGCTTTCTGATTGTCGACTTGCCCTCGTCATTCCCAGACCTACCCATGAAACAATTTCACGCATGACTTCGTTAACACCTCCACCAAAAGTGTTGATTTGGGCTGCACGTCCTGCTTTTTCTAGGTCACCAAACAGAATCGCTCCGGATTGACCCCCTTTTATGCGGCCCTCCAAACCGACTATCCCTAGTAAGCGTTCGTAGATTCTTACAGCTGCTTCAGTCCCATAGACTTTTACCGCAGATGAACGGTCTGGTGTAAGCCGGCCTTTTTCGACATCAATTGTCATGCGCCAGTTCATAAGTTTTAAAGCCTCAAGTTCTGCATAGCAGCGGGCAAAATCTAGTTGCACCCATGGTTGGTCGATTACCAATTCCCCTTCTGAAGATTCAGTTTGAGTAGCCCAGATTAAAGTTTCTTCGTAAAGACGAAAAGCTAAAGCGCTAGTAGCTGCAAGACCAACTCTCTCATGGTTCAGTTGTGTAGTAATTATCTGCCAGCCGGAATTTATTTCACCCAACAGATTTTCTGCTGGAACTCTTACGTTGTCATAGTAGGTGCTGGTTGTTGGAACTCCGCCAACAGTAGCTATTGGGGTCCACGAAAAACCTGTTGAATTTGTAGGAACGATGATAAGCGAAATACCTTTATGTTTTTTTGCTTCCGGATCAGTCCTGCAAGCTAACCAGACATAATCAGCTTCATTAGCACCACTGGTATAAATCTTTCCTCCATTTATTATCCATTCATCGCCATCTTTAATAGCTTTAGTTCGAAGAGATGCAAGATCAGTCCCTGCTGAAGGTTCAGAATACCCACAAGCGAAAATAGTCTCGCCACTTAATATCCCCGGTAGATATTTCTGTTTTTGCTCTTCTGTGCCAAATTCGATAATTGTTGGCCCAACGGTATTCAATGTTACGAATGGCATTGGACAATTTGCTCTTTGTGCTTCGTCAAACAGAATGAACTGGTCTGATGGCGGTCGTCCACCCCCTCCGTATTCAACAGGCCAGCCAAGACCCAACATTCCATCTTTACCCAACTGTCGGAAAATATTTCTACGAATTTCTGAGTTTTCGTTTGCCTTTCGCAGACTCTCTCTGGTTTCTTCAGTCATGATTCCAGCAAAATATTTTCGCAAGTCATCTCTTAATGCTTGTTGGGATGGTGTTTCGATTAGTTTCACAGGATTATTTTTGTTTAGAAATTATTAAAAGTAAATCACTTTTCAATTGGTATAGAAAAATTGTGGTCGGGCCCGGCATCGATCCGGGGACCTTCCGCTTTTCAGGCGGACGCTCTGCCTACTGAGCTACCCGACCGCAAACTGCGGTAAAACACTTCAGTTTTGCGGTCCTGACGAGATTTGAACTCGCGACCTCCGCCTTGACAGGGCGGCGTGCACTCCAAACTGCACCACAGGACCAAAGCAACTTCACACTAAAAGTGCTTACCGCTACTTTATGATTTATTTAGTTTTGTACCCCCAACGGGATTCGAACCCGTGTTACCGGCGTGAAAGGCCAGCGTCCTAGGCCACTAGACGATGGGGGCTCATTTCCTTTAGAAGTTTTGCCACGATAGCAGAGGCTTGAGTATTCGCGCTCCTCTTTGAAGTATCTTTTATTACCTCCTACATAAAAATATTTGTAGCTTTCCATTTATAAAAAGGTCATTAATCATGTTAATACGGTCTTAACTTTATAAACGCGTTTAAATGGCAAAACCTGATTCTTAATTCCAGTGAGATAGTAATGAATTTTGTTACATAAGATTGATTTATGGAGCTAAATGACTGTGTTGCGATTGTAACTGGTGGTGCTACAGGGATTGGTAGGGCCTTAGTTGAGCGCTTCCATAAAGAAGGAGCGTCAGGTTTAGTAGTAGCTGATTTGAATATTGATGGCGCAAAAAAAGTTGCTGAAACGGTCGGTGGTTTAGCTGTTGAGTGTGATGTATCAGATGAAAGTGCTGTATCGGGACTTGTCTCTACAGCAATTGAAAAGTTTGGCCGGATTGATCTGATGGTTTCAAATGCAGGTTATGTAACTGTAGGTGCTTTAGAGGCACCCGATGAAGAACTAAAGAAAATGTTTGATGTCCATGTTATGGCTCACCTTTGGGCAGCTAGACACTCGATTCCTCACATGATTAAAGCAGGTGGTGGTTATCTATTAAATACTGCTTCTGCCGCAGGTCTTTTAACTCAATTGGGTTCCCTTCATTACTCTGTAACTAAACATGCTGCAGTTTCTCTATCAGAGTTTTTAGCTATTTCTTACAGAGAGCATGGGATTAAAGTTTCAGTATTATGTCCGCAATCTGTAGAAACAGATATTTTGCAAAATAGTCCAACTGGAGACCTATTATCTGAAGGTGTGGCTAGCCCAGCTGCGGTTGATGGGGTATTAACAGCAGAAGAAGTAGCTCAAAGTGTTGTAGAAGGAGTTAGAGAAGAAAAATTTCTTATTCTTCCACATCCAGAAGTTTCAGAATACTCACGACGTAAAAGTGACGATATTGATAGATGGTTAGCGGGAATGCATAGATTCCAACAAAAGTTATTTCCCGCTGGAGAGTCTCCGTCTGATTGGCTTATTTCTTAAAACCAGGTTTTTGCGTTTGTGAATTCAAATGAACCCATAGCCTAAGGATGATGCGTGTATACAGTCCTGATTCGATTCGTTTTCGAATAAATTCTTTTTTCGCTTTAACAAAACCAGGGATAATTCGTACGTTATTAATTACAACTGTTCCAACCATGTTTGTGGCAGAAAAAGGAACTCCTTCTTTGTGGCTCGTTATTGCAACTATGGTTGGAGGTTCATTTGCGGCAGCTGGAGCCAACTCTTTCAACATGGTATTAGATGCTGATATTGATAAGAAAATGAATAGAACTAGAAACCGACCTCTAGTGACAGGCGCAATCGCACCAAAAGAAGCTACAGTGTTTGCTTTTGTTTTAGAGATAGGAGCATTTATTTGGCTCCTTGGTTTCGTTAATCTATTAAGTGCATTTTTGGCTATTTCGGCTACTGCTTTTTATGTGTTTGTTTACACGATGTGGTTAAAACGTTCTTCTACTAGCAATATTGTTATTGGAGGCGCAGCTGGCGCAGTGCCTGTTTTGATTGGCTGGACTGCTGTAACAGGAACTTTAGAATGGGCTCCGATTTTATTATTTAGTATGATCTTTTTTTGGACTCCACCTCATTTTTGGGCTTTAGCAATTAAATATCGTGATGATTATGCTGCAGCAGAAATTCCCATGCTTCCAGTTGTTACAGGTCTAAAAGAAACAGGAAGACAAATAGTCTTGTATTCGATTGTATTAATAGCGTTTTCGTTGTTCTTTTTCTTTGTTGCAGAAATGGGGATTTATTACTTGGTTGCGTCTATAGGACTTGGTGCCCTGTTCTTATTTTTTGCTTTGAAAATTTTATTTAATCCAATTGAAAAGAACGCCATACGGTTGTTTCGTTATTCAATAACCTACATTTTCTTACTTTTTAGTTCCATGGTTCTAGATGTTCTTTTGTGAGTCTCTACTATAAGAAATTTTTTAGTAAGAGAATTAAGTTTGAAAATAAGATTTGGCTAGAAACCGCAGAGCAACTCGGATTTGAGTTTTCTTTGCGTAAAGGAATTTTTAGTAGATTAAAAATGAATGGCGAACATAATGGTTTTCAGTGTGTGGTTAAAACTTTTAATGGGTGATACGGAGAAACGTATATGTCTTTTCGAGTTGGCTTTTTTGAACCCATGAACGTGGTAAAAAAAGAAAACACAGAGTCAAAGATGAACTGTTTAAGATTTTGAAAGTAAGAATTTCTGATGCTTCAGTAAAAGCCACTATCCTGTGTCGCAAACCTGATCTTGATACAGTCAAAATCGTTAACAGGGTGGAAAGAATTTGTGAAATTGCAATGGATTATAGAAATAATCGCAATCTAATAATTTAAAAAATTTCATCTTGAATAATTAGTTTTGAATGTTGTAAAACGGCTAGCGTTACATAATTAATAGTTGTTTGATCAACTTTTTTTACTATAAAAACAGGTAGATTTAGTTGAGCAAAGTTTCGATTTTTTCTAAACCCCAGGACACAGGATTCAATGACTACTACTGATATCGCACCAGATTCTGTAGCGGTTACTAGTGAACAAAACCAAACTTTTGTAGAGCGTTTGGTTACTAACACAGGTAATTTATCAATAGGAAAATCATGGATTTTCAGTGGTTGTATTTATTTTCTTTTTTCAACAGTTTTAGGGTTTTTACTTGACATTGTTAGATTCGATTCTGATAGTTACTTAATTTTTTCTAACGTCGACAAGTTTTTTCAGTTTTGGTCATTACACCGGACTTCAATAGTTCTTTTGGCTGTAGTGCCAATGATTATTGGTCTAGCCATGTGTATAGTGCCTCTTCAAATTGGTGCAAATTCAATTATTTTTCCAAGAGCAGCTGCTTTTGGGTTTTGGATCTGGTTTTTGGGTTCCGGTATAACAGTTGTTGGATTTTTAGCTGATGGAGGTTTTGGAACTCCAGAATCAGGTAGCCAACGTGAAGCAGTTGCACTCACACTTTTAGGGTTTCTTTTAGTCATTGCAGGAATCTGCATGTCAGTTATTTGTCTGCTTACAACCATCATTTCAGGCAGGTGTATGGGAATGAGCTTACGTCGAGTTCCTCTTTTCAGTTGGACAATGTTGATTGCAGGAACGCTCTGGATTCTGACATTGCCAGTTTTAGCAGCGAATTCGGTTTTGGCTTATGTCGATTTGAGGGGACGTTCTGCAATTTATTTTGGGTCTGAAGATTTGATTTGGGACCAAATTTCATGGGCATTTAGTCACCCTCAGATATACGTATTTGTTTTACCTTTAATAGGGATTGCTTATGACATAGTTCCAGTTGCGGCAAAGGTCCGTCAGAGAAACCATGATTTGGTATTAGTTCTTTCCAGTCTTTTTGGAATTGTTGGTTTTGGAGCTTATGCTCAACCATTTTTTGATACACCTGGAACCCCTGTAAGGGAAGAGGCTTTGTATGTGGTCACGGCTTTTTTAGCAGTTCCCATAGCTTTGTTTCTTTTAGTGGGACTTTTGGACACTTTAAAAATGGGTGCCAGAAATCTTACGAAACACCCGCCGGCTCCCATGATTCTTTCTCTTTTGTCATTACTTCTTTTAATTTCAGGCACGATTGTGGGGGCTTTAAGAGCAATAGAACCTTTCGAGCTTTTGTCTCGATCATCAACCAGTGCTCAAATGAAATTGACCATTGCAGCAGGGTTAGTTGCGATAATTGCTGCAATGCTTTGGTGGGGTGAACGAATTATTGGTAAAAGCGCAAAACAAGGCTTTGGTCTGATTTCGGGAGTTCTTATTACGGCAGGGGCAGTATTGAGTGGCTTGACAGATTCTGTAAATGGTTTTTTAGGCCTAGATGATTTTACGACAACCGATTTTCTTCAGAAAGTATCTTCTGAGCAAGTAGTAAAAATTCTTATTCCGTTTTCATTTATAGGATCGATACTAATTTTTGCCGGTGCTGCTGTCTTTTTATTTACTGAATTAATGAGATTGAAAAACGGTTCGATTTCTGAAGTAGACCCATGGAATGGTCACACTCTTGAATGGACAGAAGAAACAGTGGTAGTTAGATCCGAAAGACCTTTGCTGGATGAAGTTGAGAAAGCAGGAGATTGATGTCTAATACAACCTTACCACCAGCAGAATCTAGACCTAGAACACTTGTCACAGGCGTAGTCCTTGGAAGTATCGCTTCTGTCATGTTTTTTGCTGGACTGTTTGCAGTTTACTTTTCAATGAGAGCAGATGCGAAAGCTTGGGGAAGTGAATGGTTTCCAGAAGGAGCTATTCAACTTGTTCCTGGTGGAATGAACATGGCAACTCTTTCTCTTTCGGTTATAACCATGGCTTGGGCAGTGCGTTCAGTTTCGAATAATGATCGCATTCATACTTATCTGGCTCTTGGTTTAACGGCTCTTCTTGGAGTCGCTGTAATCAACCAGACTGTTTTTTATCTGAATGATATTGGATTGCCAGTTGACTATAGCAAAGCAAGCACGTTGCTTTTTACTATTGTTGGTGCTCATATGGCAATGATTGCTATTGGGGTAATATGGAATCTTTTAGTATTGTTAAGAGCTTTTGGCGGTCAAGACACTAAGCGTCATCAGGATTTAGTTTCTGCCTTGTCTTTTTATTGGTATGCAGGTGTTGCTGTCTATTCGATCATTTGGATCGGCATATACATAGCGAAGTAGGGATGTGATTAACTAATGCTCACGACTGGATTTAAACTTTGGTTTGGCCTTTGTGTTGTGATGGTAGTAGCTGCTGTTTTTGCTGGGTATACAACTGGTGGAACAGAAACAGGGCCGATTTCTTTAGGCTGGAAGGGCGGAGTTGGAAATCATGTGGTTTACACACTTCTCATGATGGGGGCCGCCTCAATGGCCGTTATGGGAATTGTGAGTCAAGCTTTTCGTGACAGTGAACCTGAAGCAGCAATTGAGTTACTTGGCATCGAAGAAGCACCTGAAGCGCAAACTACGATAGGTGGTTCTTGGTGGCCTGTATTTGCTGCCTTAGGATTAAGCATTTCGGTAGTTGGATTAGTAGTACATGCTGCAATTTTTGTTACAGGAATCGTAATCATTGTTGCAATTGGGATCGAATGGACCATGACAAATTGGTCTGAAAAAGCCACATCAGATCCAGAATTAAATAGCGAATTACGAGAAAGACTTATGAGACCTATAGAAGTGCCACTTATTGGGGTATTGGGTATTGGAGTTTTAGTGCTTGCTGTTTCTCGCATACTTCTTTCTTCATCGGCCATAGGAGCGGTTTGGGTTGCGACTACTGTAGGTGTACTTATTTTCGGAATTGCTTTTTTTATAAGCACACGACCATCTATTTCTAGAGGTTTAATTCAAAGTATTCTTTTTGTGGGAATAGCTGGAATTTTGATTGCGGGTCTTATTTCAGCAGTTGTAGGTGAACGCGATTTTCATCATAAAGGACCAGATCATCATGATGAATCGCATGCAGGGGTTGAACATTGAAAACTCTTTTTAGTTTGAGGACTTTGAGGTCATATTTTTCTTTTTCAGCACTTTTCTTGTTTTTAACAGGGTGCTCTTCAGATGCTGAACTTGACACGTTAGAACCACAAGGGCCTTCAGCACAAGCGATAGATTCACTGTCAAATCCAATTTTCATAATTGCAGGAATCGTTTTTCTTTTACTTGCTGTTGGAACTATTTTGATTTGGTGGCGCTACAGAAGTGATCATTCTGATGAGTATTTTCCGACTCAGACACATGGGAATTTGAAATTAGAAATTATTTGGACATTAATTCCAGTTCTATTACTTGCTGGGGTTGCTGTTTTTACTCTTATAACCCTTGCAGAAATCAACAGCACTGAAGATAATGCAATGGCTTTATCAGTTGAAGGTGAAACGGTTTCATGGGAGCCAGAGGTAGTAGTGGTTGGGCAGCAATGGTGGTGGGAGTATCGATATTATCTTGATGGTCTAGAAGATGTCGATCTTTCAGATGCCCGAAATCTTCCTCCTGCAGATATTGTCACTAGTACTCAAATGGTTATACCTACCGGCGAAGAAATCGAATTGAAAATTTTAAGCCGTGACGTAATTCATAGCCACTGGATACCTGCGTTGAACGGCAAAAAGGATGCTGTTCCAGGGAGAGTGCACCCTTGGAAAATTGAAGCAGACGAACCTGGCGTTTACTTTGGACAATGCACAGAGTTTTGTGGACTTTCTCATTCACGAATGCGCATGCAGGCTGTAGCAATGGAACCGATTGATTTTCAAAATTGGATTAACCAACAAATACAACCAGCCTCTAACCCATTGAATGAAAGTGCAAAGAGAGGACAAGAAACCTTTAATTCTTTATGTACGCGCTGTCATGTTGTTAACGGCGTAAATGATGAAGCTTCTAATGGTGCTGATTTAATTTCAAACGCTGCGCCCAATTTGACTCACTTTATGAGTCGCACTACTTATGCAGGTGGAATTTTCAATCTGTATGAGTCTGATGGTTCCATTGACCGAAGCCAATTAGAAGCATGGCTTCGTAATTCTCCTGAAGAAAAACCTGCTTATGCGCAAGGCAGAAGAGGTATGCCAAATATGGGCTTAGATGAGAAACAGATAGATGACATAGTTGCTTATCTGCAAACTCTTGGCGAAAACCCCTCGATTGAAATTATTGTTGCTACGGAGGTTGAATAATGACTCAAACAATAGAACCATCTGCAATGGAAACCTCTAATGACGGAAATTCACATCGACCCCTAGGTGTATACACGAGACCTAAAGGCGGCAGTGGATGGAGAGACTGGGTAACTACAGTTGATCACAAGAAAATTGGAATTCTTTATGGAGCAGCCGCTCTTCTATTTTTCGTAATTGGAGGAATAGAGGCTTTACTTATCAGATTGCAACTAGCTACTCCTGACGGAACCGTCTTAGGGGCAGATACATACAATCAGGTTTATACGATGCATGGCGTCACAATGATTTTCTTAGCGGCCATGCCACTGGCTGCAGCGTTTGCCAACTATCTGATACCACTGCAGATAGGAGCGAGAGACGTAGCTTTTCCTCGTCTAAATGCAATGTCATTTTGGGTTTTCTTAGCAGGTGGAATATTCATTAATCTTTCCTGGATTCTTGGTGGAGCTCCTGATGGTGGCTGGTTTGCATACGCCCCAAATACAGGAATTGTATTTTCACCAAGTCATGGGATGGACTTTTACGCTCTGGGACTGCAGATAACCGGTATTGCTTCATTGGTTTCAGGAATTAATCTAACAGTAACGATTTTCAACATGCGAGCTCCAGGAATGACTCTTTTCAAGATGCCCGTTTTCACCTGGATGATGTTAGTTGTACAGTTGCTACTAGTTTTTGCTATGCCCGTAATAGCGGTAGCACTTTTCCTACTGGCTTTCAGTCGGTTGTTCGGAGCTACTTTCTTTAACCCAGAATTAGGTGGTGATCCATTATTGTGGCAACACCTCTTTTGGATTTTTGGTCACCCTGAGGTATACATTCTGGTACTTCCCGCATTTGGAATTATCTCCGAAGTGATTCCGACATTTTCTAGGAAACCTATTTTTGGTTACCCGTTCATGGTGTTTTCCGGAATCGCAATTGGTTTTATGGGTTGGGGTGTATGGGCTCACCACATGTTTGTATCAGGGATAGGACCTGTTTCAGTTGCAGCTTTTTCATTGTCCACAATGTTTATTGCTGTACCAACCGGAATAAAGATTCTTAATTGGATGGCAACCATGTGGGGCGGCCGTGTCAAATTTACTGCAGCCATGCTTTTTGCTATTGGTGTGGTGACGATGTTCACAATAGGTGGATTATCAGGTGTTACACATTCAGTGGCGCCGGCAGATACACAACAAACAGATACCTATTACATAGTTGCACATTTTCATTATGTGATTTTCGGTGGCATAATCTTTGGAATTTTCTCTGGTTTCTATTTCTGGTGGCCGAAAGTATTCGGTCATAAGCTCAGTGAAAGAATGGGAAAGCTCAACTTCTGGGTGATGTTGGTCGGATTTAATCTCACTTTCGGACCAATGCACATACTTGGTCTTCAAGGGATGTCAAGAAGAATTGACACTTACAGTCCTGGTTTTGGATTTGAAGCTTGGAATTTAGTAGCCACAATTGGAGCTTTTATAATTGCGTTAAGTGTCTTGATATTTTTAATCAACGTGATTACTTCAGCAAGACGTGCAAGAGGACTTCCACCTATAGGACCCGATCCGTGGGATGCCAGAAGTCTCGAATGGATGACTCCGAACCCAACTCCAGTTCACAATTTTGATGAAATTCCAATAGTTGAAAGTTTGGACGAATTCTGGCATCGTAAATATGGATCTGACGAAGATGGGAAAGTAGTAAGGGTCGCTTCTGCAGAAGAAGTTTGTCAGGATGGATCAGCTGAAGGCGTCCATCTCCCTTCACCTTCGTATTGGCCTCTGGTTTTTGCTATTGGTCTACCATTTATTGGATTGGGTCTTATTTATAGCTTGTGGTTTTGTATATTCGGAGGAGCTCTTTCGTTAATGGGTCTTTACGCATGGGTTTTTGAACCCGTCGATGACCCTGATATTGATCACCATGAACCTCAAAAGGAGGACGTAAGTGACTGACCAAACCCATTCAGAGGAAACCTCAACAGGAATATCTCACAACAAATTAGGGATGTGGGTATTTCTAGGTTCTGAATGTCTTCTTTTCGGAGCTTTGATTTCAACGTATTTGCTCTACAGGGGACGTTTCGCAGATGGTCCAGCACCCGGAGATATTTTCGATATTCCTTTTACCTCCGTAAGCTCGTTTGTTCTCCTTATGAGTTCATTAACAATGGTTCTTGCACTTTCAGCACTACAACGTGGAGATGAGAGAAATAATAGACTTTGGCTTCTCACTACCGCACTCCTTGGTGCTGTTTTTGTTGGAGGTCAAGTTTATGAATTCACGACATTTTTACGTGAAGGACTTGGATACAAAACAAGTCCTTTTTCTTCCGCTTTTTTCACCCTTACAGGTTTTCATGGAGTACATGTAAGCCTCGGAGTGATTTTTTTAATGTCACTTTATGTGTCGTCAGTTCGAGGTAATTTACATAAAGAACGAGCTGAAACGGTAGAACTAATTGGCCTTTATTGGCACTTTGTAGACATAGTATGGATTTTTATTTTTACCGTTATCTATTTAGTGCCATCACCTACAAGTTGATCTAGGGGTCTAAAAAAATGAGTACGGAAACCGAACACATTGTTGAATCTGATAAAAGCGATGATGAACATGTCCACGAACACCCATCTGATAAGAAATATTTTCAGATCGCTGGAGTTCTCGCTATTCTCACAGCGTTAGAAGTAGGTACCTATTTTTTTGAAGGTATACCTGGCGAGATACTTATACCTTTGCTGATGATAATGATGGTTGTGAAATTCTTTTATGTAGCGGCTTGGTTCATGCATCTACGTTTCGACAATTCTTTATTTATGAAGTTTTTTGTATCTGGTTTGGTTTTAGCGAGTGTTGTGTATGCAGTATTTCTTACAGTTTTTGAATTTTGGCACAAAGGTTGATTGCCATTCTTATAGGCATCTCTGACAATTTATGTAAGGATTTTAAAGATGACTTTAGTCATCGGAACAATTAATCCTTGGGTGTGGAAACCCCATCCAGAGGTGTGGACATTAGTTATAGTGATCCTGCTCCTTGGAAGATGGGCAGTAAAAGGAATTGGCCCGAAGATTGTTTTTTCAGGGAAGCCAATAATCACTAGTTTTCAAAAGACAGCTTTTTTTACCGCAGTTTTACTTCTTTTTTTGTCAGCTGATTGGCCAGTACATGATGTAGCTGAAGATCATCTGTATTCCGTTCATATGTTTCAGCACCTTGTAATAACTTTTATAGTTCCACCTTTATTCTTATTATCCATCCCACGTTGGTTAGCTGAGTTGGTTGTATTTGATTCTGGAAGGGGTTCTAAGATTCTCAGAAAAGCATGCCACCCAGTTGCAGCTGGACTTGTTTTCAACGCACTTGTCGCGTTGACGCATTGGGGCGGAATTGTTCAAGCTTCAGCGGATTCAGGAATATTTCATTATTTGGTGCATCTTCTGCTATTTGTTTCAGCCATTTTCATGTGGGTTCCAGTAGTTTCACCTTTACCGGAACTTCGTTTATCTCCTCTAGCACAGATGTTGTATTTATTTTTGATGTCAATCATCCCAACGGTTCCTGCTGCTTGGTTGACTTTCGCCGAAGGCACCGTTTACAGCCATTACGATGACGGATATCAAATGTGGGGAATAAGTGTCCAATCAGATCAACAAGCAGCTGGTTTTATTATGAAACTTGTTGGAGGTTTCTATCTTTGGGGAATTATTATTTTTAAATTTTTTAAAATTGCTGGTCATCATAGAGAAAACCAAATTCTCAGACCAGCAGTGCTCAAAGAAACTAATAAAGATGAAAAATTGTTTAATGTCAACCCACTTAAAGACTAAGTTTATTGAATGATTGATATTCGGTTGCTGCGTAATGACTTCGAGTCAGTTAAGAAAGCGATCTCTCGACGTGGAGAAGATACAGACTCCTTAGATCTGATAATTGAATTAGATGAAAAACAGAGAGTAACTGCTGAAAAACGAGACCAGTTACGTAATGAAATTAAAGAACTTTCAAGACAAGTGGGTGACTTTCATAAATCCGGAAAAGTAGAAGAGGCCACCCCTCTTCAAGAGTCGAGTCGGGAAATGAGGGAAGAGGAGGAAGTGCTTAGCGAGGAATGTGATCGCCTGTCTGCAGAGATAAGAGAATCGTTATTAAGAGTACCAAATATTCCTGCTGAGAAATGTCCCAATGGTGAAACTGCTGAAGACAACGTAGTCATGAGAGTCGAAGGCCAAGGTGATGCAGCTTGGGAGAATCATCAACGTGTGCCTCACTGGGAAATTGGAGAAAGTCTAGGCATTCTTGATGTTGAAAGGGCAACCAAGCTTTCAGGAACTATGTTTGCCATGTACACCGGTTTGGGAGCTACGTTGTGTCGGGCATTGATCCAGTATGGACTCGATCGAAATGCTGATGAGTATCGAGAGATAAGACCCCCCACTCTTGTTTTGACAGAAACAATGGTTTCCACAGGGCATCTTCCAAAGTTTATAGATGACGCATATCATCTCGAGAGAGACGATCTTTGGGCTATACCGACAGCTGAAGTTCCACTCACATCGTATGCCCGCGATGAGATTATTAGCGAAAGTGACTTGCCAATGAAGTTGATGTCTCACACTTCCTGTTTTAGGCGTGAGGCAGGTTCAGCTGGTAGAGACACACGAGGTCTCCTAAGGGTTCATGAGTTTGACAAAGTTGAACTACTTGCCTACGCGACCCCAGAGCAAGCTCAGGAGGTTCACGACGACATACTTTCTAGAGCAGAGTCAGCAATTGCTGATTTGGGTTTGAGCTACCGTATTCTCGATTTATGTGCAGGAGACTTAGGAAATTCTTCAGCACGAACTTTTGATATTGAGGTTTACGCTCCAGGCGCAGAGCAGTGGCTGGAAGTTTCATCGGTTTCTTGGTTTAGCGATTATCAGGCGCGTAGAGCAAATGTCAGATATCGATCAGAGAAAGTAAAAGGAACATCGGTTGTACATACTCTTAATGGTTCAGGTTTAGCGGTACCTCGTGTGTGGGCTGCAATTGTAGAAACATACAGACAGGAGGATGGCAGTATTCGCATTCCTGATGCCCTTTTGCCTTATATGCAAGGTGTAAAAATCATAAATTGATTATTAAATGTTTAGAGCAATTGTTGCTGCTAGTACACCTGAGATGATGGTAAGTAGCGAATATATCAAACTAGATCGGTAGTTTTTTTTAGATAAGGAATCTAGGTTTGCGCAAAAAGTAGAAAAGGTTGTCAGTGATCCAAGTCCTCCAATGCTTATAATTGTTAATCCTGGGTCACTTAAATCAATAATAAGACCTAGACAAAATGAACCTATGATATTTACTATTAAGGTCCCCTTATAGATACCAAAAAAACTTGCCGTTTTCCATCTGATGACACTTCCAATAGCTGCCAGAGTAAAAAAAGCCACAACTGTCATCATTTATTCTCGAATACTTTCAAACTACTTTTAAAGAGTAATACTCCCGCCAACACTGAAATAAATAGATAGCAAAGAGGAATAAAAACTTCATTGTCACGAATTAGTAATGCTATTTCAAGAGAGAATGTCGAAAAAGTCGTTAAGCCGCCGCATAGGCCTGTGCCCCAAGTAAGTAGAGCTTTACTATTTTTATTTTTAGCTATAAGCATTCCAAGAGCAGCGCATCCAAAAAGATTAATTACGAGAGTAGGCCATGGGAAAATTTGCGTTGTTGTATTATCTATTATTAACCAGCGGAGACCTGCTCCTACAGAACCGCCAATTCCTACTCTGAAAAAATCGTATTTACCCATTCAGCAAACATTACATCCTGACATTTGTAGTGGTTGACTATTTTGACTAGACAATTTATATGGATTTACGACAGGTACGTAAAGAATATGAAAATCGTGGTCTCCGTGAAGATGACCTAGTTGATGATCCAATTGATCAATTCAAAATTTGGTATTCGGAGATAGAAGAAGTTGGCTATTCGGAACCTAACGCAATGGTCGTAGGTACTGTTGACAAAAATGGTTCTCCCAGCGGACGAAATGTTCTTTTAAAAGAGGTTCGTAAAGACGGTTTTGTTTTCTTTACTAATTACGAGAGTAAAAAAGCTATAGATATAGAAAATAATGAAAAAGTTTCTCTTACTTTCAGCTGGAATGAATTACGTAGACAGGTATTAGTTGAAGGGTCAGCTGAGAAAATTCCTGAAAATGAATCTGATGAATATTGGGCGATGAGACCATATGAAAGCAAAATAGGATCTTTAGTTTCTGATCAGAGCAGCAGAATTTCTAGTAGAGAAGAATTAGATTTTGCATTTAAAACTCAGGAATTGAAGTGGCGAGGTAGTGAGGTGCCAAGACCACATCATTGGGGTGGGTACAAAGTTTTGCCAAAATTTATTGAATTTTGGCAGGGAAGAGAAAATAGATTACATGACAGAATAGGTTATGAGTTAACCGTTCAGGGATGGGTTTTCACACGGTTATCACCATGATTTTGGTGTTAACTTTTTTTCTCTTGCCAGCTATTAACCCCTGAAATTAATCCTTTAATAAGTTGGTTTAAATCTTCTGATCTTGGAGTTCCAGCTGCATCTGACCAAAAATTGTGTTCTCTGTTCCATCTTAAACCAGGTGGTATTTCAATTTGAACTCCTCCGTTAGCCGGAAAATTTACTGGGTTGTCTGGATGGATACCTCTTAAAGGTCGTGGAATTTTATCTATTTGATCAACCACACGGTATTCTTCGGGTAGAACCTCTCTCAGTGAACCTGCAAGATGATAAGCCATTTCTCTGTTGCTTCCTCCGAGCAGTAAAGCCCAAAAATCGTCTTCTTTCCCATATCCGTGAATTGAGATAAGGGTGTCAATTTTTTTTAAAAATTGATTGAGTTTTAAAGATTGTTTTGGATCAAAATCTTTAGAAGATAGATGCAACCTCGAGCCCTCAGGTTGGATCACAGCGTAATAAGAAGAATTGGTTTTCTCAGCTACGTCGCGGGCGACAGCTTCAGTAGCTCTTTCTAATCCGCCTCCATGGATTGCGCAGATACCAAAAGAAGATCGAATTTCAATTTCTTCAGTTATTCCTGGCTGGGAAAGAAGATCAGAGAAACTCTGAATTTTTTTGATTTCTCTCATCTCTTTTTTTCTTTGAGAAAAGCTGAACAACTTAAGAAAACGATTAAAAGAAAAATAAGTGAAACGAATACTTCAAAAGGAACAGCCCATCTCGCAGATTTTTCAAACCAATGGTTTATTCTTTCAGGCCATTTTAAGATTACATTTATTAGCGGTCTGATAATTAGCATTCCTTTATATAGAGCCACTTCTACAACAAGCCAGATCCCCAAAAGAGAAAATCTAAGATAATTTTTAGCCGTGCCGGTAAATGCTGGGTTCAAACCCCAAAGTATGAAAGTTATTATTATGAGCCATAAGGCTAAACCTATTTCTAAGCCTCCAACTTCTGAGACCCAAATAGTTAAATGTGATTGCAGTTCATTAATTTTTTCAACTATTGGATTAGCTCCTGATCCTGGAGAATTTAAAGTTCTGATTTCGTAAATTCCATAAATAAACAAATATGCACCGCCAGCTAATAGAGCAAGGGCGCCTATTTGATCCACATAGGGAAGTAATTTTCGAAGATTGCGAACAAGACCACCTCTTGCCATAGCTAAAGAAAGTGTTGTGACGGTTACAACAGCACCTAATCCGAGCGCATAAGTAAGAAAAATTACTGTCCCTTCAATGATTCCTTCTCTGCTAAAACTGCCGGAGATTTGGAGTAAAAAGAGAGGGGCTGAACATCCAACTGAAACGATTGCATAGGAAACACCGAAGCCAATTACTGAGAATATTTCATTTGATTTTGGGCCTCTTCTATTGAAAGAGGGAAACAATTTTTGATTTTTTTTGAATAAGAGGGAAAACCCGTACGGAATTAGAAGTATTCCTAAAAAGACAGTTATCCAAGGAGTTTTTTGAGCAATTGTTTCTTCGTTTACGAGATGAGAAATTATGAAACCAATAAAGCCAAAAACACTCACAAATGTTGCTGTAAGAGTCAGACTTACCCATAAACCTCTTATAACTTGCTCTGGTCGTGCTTGGTTATCGGCAGTGTCTTTACCGATAAAGTATCCGAGCCAAGTAGGAAGCATTGCAAAACCACATGGATTAATTGCTGTAACGATACCGAGGCTAAAGGGAAGGACTAGTTCAATATCAAACATCTAAGAGTTCCAGTACTGATTTTTGAAGGTTCTCTTTACTTATAGGTCCTTGATGGATTGTTGATAATTTTCCTTCGGCATTAAAGAAAGCAGTAACTGGTAAGCCGATTGCCTTTAAGGATTTAGTGAAGCTTCCATCAGGATCGCTTCCTAGCAGATAAGAAATGTGAAGTTCCTCGGCTCTTTTTTTGGCCCTAGTTGGAGAATCACTAATATTGATACCTATAAATTGTATTTTTTTACCGTGTTCACGATGAGCTGTTTCGAAGTACGGCATTTCCTCTAAACAAGGAGTACACCAAGTAGCCCAAAGATTCACCACCATAGGTTGATTATTTTCTTCGTAGATCCCTTCAAGAGTTTCGAACCCATTTTCCGTTTCGAAAGATTGATTTAAGACATTTTCAATAAGAGGTTCAACGATATTTCCACTACTGCAAGCAGTAGTTATTATTAGAAACGTCAATAAAATTTTTTTCACATCTATAAAGGTAGTCGGGAGATGACCATTACGACCATAGGGTCGCAAGGCCATCTCCCAAACTAGCCTTTGCAAATTGAGGCTCGTTAAAGCGTCACCGCAATTTGCTTTAGCCGATCATCAAGCAGAACGGAGGTCAGACTGCAGATGAACAGGTATAGGTATAACTGGAAGCTCGTCTTCAGGTCTAGAGATTTTGCGTGGTCTTCCTCTTCCACGTTTGTTAGCCAAAATTTTTCCTTTTCGAAATAATTGACCACCCCAAACTCCCCAAGGTTCATTTCGTTCTATAGCCGCCTCTAAACACAATGCAAGAGAAGGACACTCTGCGCATATTCTTTTCGCTTGAGCTATATCTCCTAGATCTTCAGAGAAGAAAATTCCTGTAGGCACACCAAGTTGAGTGCATGCTGCATTTTCTCTCCAAGCTTCTGTTTTAAATTCGATTGCAAACATTTTTACTCCTTTTTAGAATTGATCTCAAAAATGAAAAAAGCCGCCGGATTTACCGGCGGCCATGGTTTCTGCGGTTTAGCTTTTTAGCTAGTTGCTTCCCAGGGCCGCTTTATGGTGAAAAATCCGTACTTGTTGAACCAGAATGAAATTGTCTCTGTGGATAGAGCTACTGGATTAACCGGTGTGAGTACGTGTGAGGTTAAGGCATGATCAACGGTTTGATGACCGTAATGATTTCGATTGTTGTTATTCATGCTCATTTTTTCTTTCTTAAAAAAAACTGTAAAGCTATTTAATAAAACAAGTTTACCAAAACTACGCTACGTGACCACTCAACACCTTTGAGTGAAATTTGTCAACTTATTTTTCAATAAAATTAGAAAATTGTTAGTTTTTGCCTGAAATTAAACAAATTTATAAGTTTTTACGCCTTTTTCTTCTTTAGGCGTAGCTTCACCAAGAATTCTTAGATGTTCGAGATGAGCATAAGTTTCACTAGCGGCCATGTCACCCCAAGATCTTTCTTTAAATAAGTGTTTCATATAATCATTAACTGAGGCTTCGCCTATCGAATCACTCGTTTCTCTGATCAACTGTAAGCGCTCTACATGATGTTGAATAATGTCATCTGTTCTTTCGACAAGATTATTAAACGGATGTCCATGAGCCGGTAAAACAAGAGTGACTTGCGAAAATTCTTTTGTTCTTTCTAAAGAATTAAAAAATACAGCTAATGGATCCTCCATGTTTCCCATACCTCCAATATGTGGAGTGATGGTTGGTAGTACATGATCTCCAGACAGGAAAAATCCATCGGCTGGATCATATAAGCACAGGTGATCATGAGTATGCCCTGGAAGGTGAAGGGCTAACCATGTTCTTCCGCCAATATTTATTTCTTCAGAGTCTTCCACGGTCAGAGAAGGTTTAGGAACTTGAAAAGACTTTGAATCAGTGCCTGTATTACTTCCACTCCATTTTCTGAGTTCTTCAACTGAAGGCGGTTCTCTTTTTGTACCCCATGGGGTAGGTCTACTAAGCATTTCTCTAAGTTTTTCGATATCTTCATCATTTGCAAGATCTAGTGAAGCCGCATCAGGGTCTTCCATAATGTCGTCAGTACCAAAAACTGATGAAAAAGACGAATGAGTAAGAACTTCAACTTCATAATCATCGCGAAGTCTGTGCACTCCACCGTAGTGATCAACGTGGCTGTGGGTAACTATTGCTGTATGTACATGATTAAAGTTCGTTCCTAGATCGTTAAGCCTTGCTTCGAGGGCATTCCAGGACTCATTGCCTGGCAATCCTGGATCCACTAGAGACAATCCTTTGCTATCTTCAAGTGCGTAACAATTAACATGTCCCAATCCAGGCATTGAAATGGGAAGTTGGAATCTGTAAATACCTTTAGCAATTTCAGTAATTTCCTCTGAAGCAGGTTCTTGTTCTTGTCTCATTGGGCGCGGAGGTAGATCTGTTTTTTCTGGAGTATTTTCTTTCATGGGTTTATGAAAAGGTTTTTACGATAATGACGGAGTTCCGTAACTGATTCACGAATATCGTCTAAAGCCCGGTGACCTCCATTTTTTTTCGGAGCGGAATTTATGATTTCTGGATTCCAGCGTTTTGCAAGTTCTTTGATAGTGGATACATCAATTGATCTGTAATGAAAGAAAGATGCTAAATCTGGAAGATTTTCTGATAAGAATCTCCTATCGGTACCAATTGAATTCCCACACAGAGGTACAGTTCCGGTTTTTTCAATATGTTCTTTTAAAAAGGCCAAAGTTTTTTCACCGGCTGTTGAAAGGCTTGTAGTAGATTTTGAAATTTCATCAAGTAAACCGCTGGAAGTGTGCATTTCTTCGACGTGTTTACTCATGCTTTCTAATTTTTCAGATGGTTGGTGGATAACTAGATTTGGTCCAGCTGCAATTTCTTCGAGGTCATCATTTGTAAGTAAAGTTGCGATCTCAACAATTACATCTTCTTTTGGGTTTAACCCTGTCATTTCTAAATCCATCCAAGCCAACACAGGTTTGATCATACGGGCTTGATGTGTCGGTTATTCACTAAGAAGTGCAAGTAAGGTCATATTTATGTTGAATATTCCAATTATTAGATTAATAGACGATGCAATTATCCCTATTTACGCAAAACTTGGTGATGCTGGTGCAGATTTAGTTGCTGCAGAATCAGTAGTTTTAGAATCAGGTGGTGGTAGAGCTCTCATATCAACAGGTGTTGCAATAGCGATCCCTGAAGGATTTGCGGGATTTGTTCAACCTAGAAGTGGTTTAGCACTCAAACATGGGATTACGTGTTTAAATACACCTGGTCTTATTGATTCTGGCTATCGCGGAGAATTAAAAGTTTTACTGATTAATACTGATCCAAATGAGCCTTTTGAAATCAATAAAGGCGAAAGAATAGCTCAACTAGTAATCCAAAAAGTTGAAGAATGTAATTTTCAAGAGGTTGAAGAATTACCAGATTCAGAAAGAGGAGAAACTGGATTTGGTTCTTCTGGACGGTAATAAGACTTGAAAATTAATTATCTTCCAACAATTCACCCTCATTCTAAATCGGTTAGAGATTCGGGTTCTAATTCTAGAATTAGGCATATAACTAGAAATGTGGTTTATAAAAATCTTTGGAATTCTAATCTGGCAGAAGAAGTAAAGAAGCTGTTTGATGAAAAAGCTTGTGACTGGTCAACTACCCGAAATATTCCTGCTAGAGGAGTTCCAGTTTTAGATGCTTTAGAAAGAGGTGAGGTTTACGGGAAAAGAGTCGTAGATCTAGGGGCAGGCACAGGTTTAGCCACTCAAATGTTGGTTAATAAATTTGAAAGCGTCATTGCACTAGATATTTCAAAAGAAATGATCAAAAATTCTGTTACACCCGAAACCCCGCAAATTTGTGCCGATAGTAGTTGTCTTCCATTTACTAATAATTCGATTGATGTATTTTTGGCGATGAATATGATTCTTTTTCCAAATGAGATAGAGAGATGTTTAAAAGCTGATGGTTTTTTAGTTTGGATTAGCAGCAGAGGTTCTGATACGCCTATTTATCTTTCTCCAGAAGAAGTCATTGATTCAATGTCAGCTAATAGTGAAGTTAGTTGGTCTGGAGTTTCCGCTTATGCACTTGAAGGGTCATGGCTAGTCGCAAGACGTTCAATTACCAGATAGCGCTAATTGTACGCGAGTTGCCATTGGCTCTTACTTCAGCAGAAATTTTATTTTCACTAGGTTGAAATTCAACTTCCACGAAAGAAGTCTTTGAAGAAATTTTTTTAATTTCTTGTTGAAGCGAGACAGCTAATTCGCTTACTACCGTGGGATCAATTTTGTGAATTCTCAGAACTGCGGCGAGAGCGACTCTGGAAATTTCTTCAATTTCGCAATCTGGCGAAAACTTGACGGTGGTGAAGGTCTTTTCAGCATCACTCATTTGATAATTGTGTCATTAAATCAGATATTTTCAGTTGCTGGGAAAGAATTTCTCTTCAATGTGTAATTTCTTATTTTTGAAGACAACATGTGTAATGGCAGTAGTCGTCGATAAAGCAATTTGGCCATACAAGGGAAAATTATGGGCCCATCTTGCTAGTGATGATAATTTGGCTGAATTACATGATTTTGCTGACCTATTGGGGCTTCGTCTTATGTCATTTCAAGGCGACCACTATGACGTTCCAAAGGAAGTTAGAGACCAGGCAATTATTTTGGGAGCTCTCGAAATAGATGGACGCGAACTTTTATCTCGACTGAAGAAAGCAAAATTACGATTACGCGTGTCGGAACGACCTGGAAAGTGGGAAAAAGTTTACTCCTTCCCACCTACAGGCACCCCGCCTGATTTGAGTGAGATTACATTAAATAAGACATTTCCAGAATTGGAAAAATTAGTTCATGCTGACTGGAACTTGGCAGAGGTTACGATATTTCAGAGATGCAATGAAACAGCTTTACTACTTGAAGATTCCAGTGGGTTGATTATTGAAAGTAATTTCTTACAAGCATTGGACTGGCGTTGTATTGATGGCAAACTTTTAGAGATTTTGATTTAATAACATGGGTTTGTTTGTGAAAAATAACTACGTTTATTTATTAGTTTTACCTTTACTTATTTGGACTTTTTCGTCATGTACAAGAAGTGAAAATGTCGTTAAAACAGTAGAAGAAACTGAAGAATTTATAGAAGAAAGCCCAAAACTTTCTAATGGTTGGATCCAGATAGGAAGTAAGAATGTTGAGATGACATTTACTTGTTACGAAACTCAATTAGGAGAAGTAGAAGCTATAGGGAATGGAGAAGATCCTGAAACAGGCGAAAGCACAGAAGCGCTTATTCAAGCTTTTATTGGAAAACCATATGTAGGTTTGTTGAAAGATGGTTCAACAATGTTTGAAGCTTCATTAAATGAGCCATTAGATATTTCAGTTAATGGTTTTGAGATAACGGCTGGTGCTATTAGTTGGCAAAAGAATTTAGATCTGCAAACTGCATATGGTGAGGCTGCTGGTTTCGGATCTTTGTTTGTTGAGTGCGAAAAATTCGAAAGCGATCCCCTTGAAGAGAAATTCAGTAATTAGCAGATTTCAGCCATTTCAACCCAAGGTAGTCTGCCTGACCATAATCTTGTTATGAGTCTTCCATCACTTTTAAAAACAACCCGAAAGTTTTTGTCAGACGAATCACTAGGCACATAAACAAGTAGTTTTTCTGAAGAGTTAGGTAGCACTTTTGTTTCGATTTTTTCTCCAAATAATTCATAAATTAAAGACTCTGTATCTCCGATACCAGCTCCAGAACGTGTTCTGATTAATTCATTATCAATATCAATGCGTTCTACAGTGCTTTCCACAATCCAAAATGTGATTCCGCTAGGACCTTCATTTGGAATTGCTAAAAAGCATTCACTTCTTGGTGTCACTGGAGAAAATCTTGTTCCAGCTGCTTTTTGAGCATTTTTTACGGTCATACCGAAAGTAACGGTATCTAATCCAACAGTACTGATAGATGATGAATAATCAAGATTAACTTCTCCTTCTATTTCGATTAAAGGAAGAGTGCCAATAGGAGACAATATGGTTGTGGTTGTGGTTGTGGTTGTGGTTGTGGTTGTGGTTGTGGTTGTGGTTGTGGTTGTTGCGGTTAGCTGTATTTCTCTTGCTCCGTTATTAGTGTCTATCGCGCCGAACCAGATGATCACACTAACTAAGGCAGTTCCTAAGAGAGCAAATAAAACAAATCGCATATTAAGAGGTTAGATGCAATCATTTAATTAATGATTGCTAACTGAATCTTTAGCTCTTTCTTTAGAATCAATCCTATTTCAACATGAATATATTAATAAATCGGCTAGCCTAAATTTTGGGTCGCTAGCTCATCGGGTAGAGCAGGGGACTTTTAATCCCAAGGTGCCGGGTTCGAGCCCCGGGCGGCCTACATATAAAAAGGGCAGTTGATGTATCTGCATTTGAAATTACAGACAAGATGTACCAGTTATTTGTGAACCCTTTAATTAAATGGGTACGAAAAAATTTTTATGGACTTTTCTTAATAGTTGCTGTCGGATTTATCGCTGAGATAATTAGTAACTTGAGCGATCGGTTATCTTCTCCGGTGATTTCACTTGTTATCGGAGTTTTATTAGCAAATTTTGGAATCTTAGGTTTATGGGCAAAACCTTCTTTGGATTTAGCTTCTGGATGCATACTAAAGATAGGTATTTGTCTACTAGGTTTTCGACTTGCGTTTTCAGAAATCACTGATATCGGAAGTCCAATTGGGGTTTTAATAGTAATTACAGTTGTGATAATTGTTTTTTTTGGTATTCAAAAAATCAGTACTACTTTTTCTGTAAATAAACCACTAGCACTTCTTGTCGCTTCAGGATTTTCGATATGCGGAGTATCAGCAATCGCTGCTATGAAACCCTTAAGCGGTGCCGATGAAGAAGAAACTGGTTATGCGGTTGGTTTAGTGACATTGTTTGGATCTATTGCTGTTTTAGCTTTTCCAATAGTTCAAGCAATTTTTGATTTCGATGAAAGTTTATTTGGTTGGTGGATTGGATTGTCGGTTCATGACACAGGTCAAGTAGTTGCTACTGCTTCTGCTGTTAGTGAAAATACTTTGGACTCTGCAGTACTAGTAAAAATGTGCCGGATTTTAATGCTGGCACCTTTACTTATGTTCGTGTCGTTTAAAAAAAAGAACCGATCAAAAAATTTAAGAAAATGGAAGTTGCCAATACCTATTTTTATTCTCGGTTTTATTTCAGCAGCAGCAATGAGATCGGCTTCAGTTTTCTCTGAAGGTTTTATTGAAACTATCGGTGACATAAGAAATTTTCTTATAACAATGGCAATGTTTGGTTTAGGGGCAGGAATACGTCTTAAGGCACTAAAGAATCTTGGTCGTCAACCATTAGTATTCGGATTTGTCTCTTGGATTACTATTTTAATTGTTGCAGGTATAGGTGTATTAATTCAAAATCAAATCTAAAAATATTTATTGTTAAAGAGGAAGATTTATTTGCTTAGCTTCCAGAAATTCATACATGCCGAGACGCCCAACTCTCTACAGCTATCAGATTTTTTATACCCACACTCACGTCGAATGTTTTTACTCAGTAATTTGTTTTGCTAATGAAGGTGGTGCTTTTATCAGATAACTGATATCGAGAAAGTCAGTTAACTGTTCAGTTGTTGCATCTGTCAGTCTGACTAAGAGACTGTCGTAACCGTCATAGTGTGGAGTGGTAAAAAGCACTCCGTCGTATTGTTCGAGAAGTGTTTCTTTTTCATCTAGTTCACAGAAAATTACCAACACCTCGGTATCGGTAATTTCATCGCGTTCGTATTCGCGTTCGCTCCAGATCCTACAGAAGGCTTTACCTCGAACTTTCAGTCCAGCTGTTCCATAGAAAGTTGTTTCTTCCACTTCTGGAAGTCCCATTCCTATTTTCCAAACATCGTTAAAAGTGGCCATGTGGTTCCTTTCAAGGATTACAGCACAAAAGATATTCTCTTTGTATTTTCGCAGCATTGAAGCAAAAAAAGAACCTAAAAGTTTTGACTATGAAACTTTTGTTGCTTAAGAATGGATTTTCCTGTACCAAGTTGTAATAGAAAAAAGTATCGAAAAACAAAAAATGAAAAAAATTGAACTACCAAGTATAGATATATCATCATTAATCGGTGACGGCGATCGTAAACGAAGAGTTTCAGATGAACTGATAGAAACTTTCGAAGAGACCGGTTTCGCCACACTGGTTGGGCATGGAATAGAAAAAAAACTGTTATTTGAAATACGAGAATTGTTAGTTCGTGTCTTTAGTGTTCCAGATTCTGTTAAGGAAGAGTTATCAATTTCGCGAGATAATTATAGGGGTTATATACCATTCGGATTTTTTTCTCCTAATGAGCAAAAAATTTTAAATGTAACAAAACTCGATCTCTACGAGGGTTTCAAGCTGCATTGGGAATGCCCTAAAGAGCATCCTGTTAAAGATGAGTGCACACTTTATGGTTCAAACAAATGGGTCAACCAAGTAGAGGACATGCAAGAAATAATTCTTTCTTATTGGAAAGATTGCGATCGTTTAACGTCGATACTTCTTTCACATTTGGCGCTTGCACTAGGAATGAAACCAAGCATTCTTCTAGAATTTTTTAATGAACCATTGACTAACATGACTTTGCTTCATTATCCAGTTTCAAGTTTAAAAGCTCAAAATTCAGGTATTCATCCTCATAAAGATATAAGTGCAATAACCATTCTTCATCCAGACCCTTTAGGCGGGCTTGAAATTAGAACAAGGAAAGGCGAGTGGGTTGAAATTTTCTGCCCTCCGGAAGCACTTTTGGTGAATATAGGTGACTTAATGGAAGTCTGGTCTGGAGGCAGATTTATTTCTACGCCACATTGTGTTTCAAATCGCAGTCAGGAGCCCCGGTATAGTGCTCCATATTTTTCTGTTCCCCGTCATTCGACCTTAGTTAAACCTCTAGTTGAATATGAAAATAGTTTTAAGCCGAGAGAAATTTCAGTCGGTAATGTATCAGCTGAAGTTTGGAGAACAAATTGGTCTGATGAAAATCCTTCTCAATCCGGCTATCAACTGGGGTCAATAAATTAGTTTTGTTTGCAAGTTATATGGATCTGTCAGCTTTCTGATCGTCGGGTAGGTCCTCTGATGTAGTTTCAATGGTTTTGTCAAGCTGGTGATAATCAGAAGCTGAGTTGCTAAAAATATTTAATACAGTTTTAAGATGGGTTGGAGGATCTAGAACTCCAGCGGTTATAACTCTTGTTTTGTCTCTTCCTTTGTCTTCCCAAAAAAGGCTAGATCCACAATTAGAGCAGAATCCATATTTGACTTCTTCAGTTCTGTTCCACCAAGTGAGAGTCGAGTCAGATTCGAAAAAGAAGTTTTCAATTTGAGCACATGTACCGGCCATAAAGTGGCCTGTCCAGCGACGGCATGGATCACAATGGCAATTGACTACGTCTCTTAATTCGCCTGTTATCTGAAAACAAATATTTCCGCATGCACAACTTCCAGTTATCTGACTCTTGATGGTTTGGTTTGATGTCTTTCTATTATCCATTACTCCTCCATGATTAACTTGAAATCGGGTTTGGATTTTTTCGTTTACGTTTGCCATTTAGCAAGGTTCCAATTGGTGTGTATCTGACAAACAACTGGTAAGAAGCTAATAAAATAGGACTCACTAAAATACAGATCAGTAAAAATTTTATAAATGAAAAAATTTCCCAGTCTCTCAATAACCATTGGACTGCTATAACAAGTGGTAAATGCGCGATGTACATCCAATAAGACGCATCAGATAAATAACGCACACTGTTTCTTTCATTAACAAAAAGTTTTCTAAAAAGCCCGATGAGTCCAATGGACATCCCCCAGGCATAAACAATTTGTAAAAGTGAAGCCGTAAACCAGGAGTCGCCTTCAAAAGTTGCATCAAAACCTGCAGGCAGAACACCTAAAACAGTAATTGGGAGCATTACATACCATCTTTTACCCAAGTGATCTATTAATGGTTCAGATTCCTTTGTTCTCATTCCGAAAGTTATAGAACCGAAAGCAAAGAAAAGACCGTAGTAAATAAGAAGGTGGGCTGGTGGAAAAAATTCCGTAAAAGTATCAGGACCAAAGGATGCATAATTTCCACCGTCGCCCATCTTTAACTGCATCAAAAGAGAAGAAGGCAACAAGAGCCAAATAAAGTGACGTTTAAAGTCAGGCATATTTTTAATTAGTGGTCTAACTGATTGGAAAATAATCGACGCGATGCAGAAACCTGCAACCATCCAACACAAAAACCATAAAAACCACAAATGATGGAACTGGTTCAACCAGGACTTTATATCTTTGTCTTTCTTAGAATCTTCCTGTTCATTCCCAGCCCAGTTAAACCAAAAAAGATCATTCCAATCCTGCCCTGATTCGCGTATATCTTTAGCACCAAAATCGATAAGGATCTCAGAGCTTTTAGGACTACCAGCAAAAACAGTTAGGACGAGAGGTGTTTCATCTTTACTATTTAGCGGGTCCGGTTCTGCACCCGCTTCAAGAAGTATTTCAATGATTTCATGGTCACCGAGCAGTGCCGCTAAGTGCAAGGGTGTGTAGGCATCATCACCGCGAATATTAA